>Ga0307515_10006969_pt1 | contig 22447 bp, 16 predicted proteins | sample 17_EM_MG_FD_194513 | JGI IMG/M metagenome (GOLD analysis project Ga0307515, IMG submission 194513) | Populus trichocarpa ectomycorrhiza microbial communities from riparian zone in the Pacific Northwest, United States - 17_EM | ecosystem: Host-associated > Plants > Roots > Unclassified | place...
GGCCTACCACTGAGTGAAGCATCGGCCAGCACTTCCACCACACACAAACATTTTCGGTCAAGTGCAGGCAGACTACCAGAGCAGTTATTATCTACATAGGCTGTGACCGAAAACTTTTTTTTGATTTTCGGTGTTGAGTTCGGGAGCTCGTTGCCACTCTGAACCTCGGAGTAACACCGACGACTAAGTCGTCCAGCCCCTCCCTGGGGCGGGTATTCATTCCCGCACCAGGAAGTGGCTAGCATGCGAGCTTACACATGTTTCTCCACCGCGTACATCAGTAGTGAAGTGTAGCTGCCTGTCACGGTATTTGGCGCAAGAAGCGGAACCCCCTGTGTGCGTCCCAGGTCTTATCCGTACTCATTCCTAAGGCTTCATATTGCTCTGCGTTTTTGTTGGAACCTTATGCTAGTGCATTCTTGATGCTATTCACACGATAACTTAAAAAACGGCCCGCTAACTGCTCCTTGGCAAAGAATCGGAAGCGTAACAGTTCGCGCTGATTCGCAGGTTCGGGTCGGCAGATAAGAATTGTAATCATCCGTATTAGGAATGACCATCCTTCGTTGCCAAAATTGGCTTAATCTGGCAGCATCTCATTTTGTGCTGAAGTTGAGGTGCAGAGTAAGTTCCGTATTTACGTGGCAAGCCTTCATGGGGAGGTGCTACAGCTGAAACGTAGTTAGTGCGGTAACTAGTTGGGAGTAGTACTACATTAGCGTACTTGACGCATGCGCTGCCACATGCCGAGCTATTCCGACTGGCACAACGGCCAGATAAATATCATAACTTATTTTCGCGTCCTCGTGTGTTATATAGTAGTGATGAGCTTCAGCAGGATACCAGAATATTTAAATAAATCCTCATCCACCCTCCGCCAGAATCTTTAAAACTCTACACAGAATTATCCGTATCTCACGGGTCACACATATTTGTATTGCGCTCGTTCTATCCAACCTCCATTATGCCCAACCAATTCCACGAAATTCTTGTGATCCTCATCACAGCCCTGTCATCCTCCATCGCCGCCCCTACCGTCCAGAATGTTACTGGAACGGTTCTATCCACGACCAACATCGCACGCTCAAAGATAATATGGGACATCCTCAAGTACATCGGGACCAACTATATCGCGCATGCATTTACGATCAACACCGCGGCAGGATACGGCTCGCTTTATGCGACGACATTTGGGCTTACGTCGTTGTTTTTCCCCTATATTGGCCTGTCGACCGCTTGTAGGTCGCTGGAGCAGATGGCGATACTGGAGAAAGACCCGTTGAAACGTGCAGCGAGAGCGGGTGCTTTGTGCATGGTTGTGCGAACCAAGTATTGGAAACCCAGGTCAGAGGACAAGGTGTGGTGTTGGCAGCAAAATGAGTACGCCAATCAATTCTCTATAGTGGTAGTAATGCTTATTAGAGGTGCTTCACAGTAAAAATGGTCAAATCAATGCTCCTCCTGTAAGACTCAACTACGAAGGGCTGGAACTCGAATATCTCTCGCAACGATATGTCAAGATCCATGGACTCTGTCGTCTACCACAAAGTACCTGTTCACCGCCATGCGCAAATTCATCATGTAAGGAAAACCACCATCAGGAGTACATGATGGCACGAGTACCACAAGATTTTAAAGTCAAATGGACCACTCTCAGCGAGGATGCCGAGGGGGTAAAATCCAACAGAATCGGGGCCGAAAAGCAGAACCAGACAGACTGGTTCAAAGAATCGCAGTGCGAGATTTCGTCCCTTCATAGCATCCCCAAAACTTTTTTAGCACTTATCCAGCTCATCTCCGCTTTACCGACGATTTGGCAAGGACGGAACGATAAGCGCGGATATGCGGCATACCAGCTAACGTTGGTACCCTACGCGTTAATGTCCTTGATAAACATTCTCTGTTCATTTCTCACCCCAAATTATCCAACGGTATACATGATCAAGTCAACAACCATGGAAGAGGCGATAAGAAGAGGGGGGCAGTTTGATGGGACCGTGGGAGAGCTTTGTGAGACGGATCCGAAGGAAGTTGGCAGCACGGCACCATCGGTTCTAACCTTCGACGGCGATGAAATCAGCTTCGAGCCCGAAGATTTCTCTCAAACCAAACTGTCAGAGTGGGAGAAACTTCCATTGCTGAAAATGATCTGGGACACAGTTACATACATCTACAAGCACTTGATTGACGAACATTTGAGGAGGGAAATTTACATTGTTCGGTTTCACTGGCGGAAGCCAGGGAGGATGACCTCATCGAACGTTCGTAGAATATTTAGAACGGCGCCGAAGCACGATCACCATAGTCATTTAATTATGTTATCACCATTCGGCTGCCCAAAGTTTCGGGAGTGGAAGACAATCGATACTACGATGACCGTCGTGGCGGATCTCTTACTCATAGTTTCTCTCCTCGTCCCATATATTGTAATGGGTATTTTCAGTCAGTTTCGAACCGGAACGAGCCGTTGGTATCAAAGAGCATTGTTTATAACTTGGTTGGTGCTTGGACAATTCTTATATTCTTACCAACGATTACTTTGGGGGTATATACAAGCTCGCATACCTCCGCTGGGTACGAAGTGGTTAAATGGGGTCTTGGCTATATTAATGATAGCTATTGTGATACACGCATTAGCAGCAGTTGGCGGGTTTGTTGTTGTTGGTTCAATGATATGGCAAGATACGATATATCCGGCAAATGCTACCATCTAGCAGTCCAATTTACTAAACAGAGTTGCTCGGCAAGGTAAGCAACCATGGTTTCTTTGAAAGTTTCCGCCTAACTATGGATACATGTAGGAGAGTTTTACGATGGTTACTTTGATGTACATGGGGGCTAGTAATGGATTGGGTTGCAAGGAGGGCTGGCGGGGACGTGGCTGGATTGGGAATGCATTGTCGAGTAACGGTTGGGAGATTGGTATCAGGTATTTTTTTGTATCTATCAACGGACGGCAGGATATGCAGAAGGTTCACGAATTACTGAAACACATTTAATTTATCCAAAAGTGTTAGCGTTTAACTCGTGATGGCCGGGGCTTCTGTAGGGAATCGTTCTCTAACCAAACTCCCGTGAAATTGCAGTGGTCATTGCTTGCGTAATTAAATAGTTTCTGATATACCCGTCTCATTGAAGAGGGTACTTTAAGTAATCCTATTGGTGCCACATCTTTGCCGTTCGCTTATCACCACTTCGCCGAACCCCTGTCGCTTACCAGAATGTGAATGCTCATAGCGAATCATTCGCACATGAATATGCAAGCAATCAACAAACCTCTGCGGCATACCTCAGTCGACATTCCTCTCGCTGTATGTCCCAAGTTAGAGTATAAATGAAAAAAAAATTCTGTCCCGTCAGAAGTTGCGACTGATTCAGCTATCGAAAGACGTGAACGGCAAGGATGGTAAGACGAACAAGAGTGATAAGAACGTGTGTTCTAGTCAGTTCACGGAGTCCCATCATCCGTGAATGAACCAATAAGATCAGTGCTCCATGAACTGGCCAGTGCTAATTATGCTCAACAAGAGTAACAATTACTCTAATCGCAACGTAATTTATACATAAAATATTCCCAATTCATCGCTCTTTCAACTCCTGGTCACCAATTTACCATATCTTTAATATTGACAGAACAGTTGTTGAAAAGCATTGATTTTCGGCATTTTTGGGAGTTTTTTTAAAGCTACTCAATCAATTATAAAGATATTTTAAATCAAAGACAGACAGGTAAAAGAGTAATAAATTATGGATATTTCATATATACATCACTTTGTGATTGGACAAATACTCTTAGACTTAATTGGATCGACTTTTTGTCAATTTTGTCAGTGCAGCTGAGCAGAAAGCACAAACTTTCTTTTCCCCGAGGCTCACTACGGTCCGCTGTATTCCTCAACGAAGCGACCGGCAAGTTCACGGAGCCCAGTTATCCGCAGGTTAACCGGTCACTCCGCGGACTAACATCCTCCGTAAACTGACTAGTACATCTCCTATTCAATTGCGATACAGGGTTCTGACGTAGCATGTAACATACTGCACCAAAAAAACCCTGTTTATTGATGCCGAGTTAATGCTGTATTAATGTTGAATTCTTTATAAATGTATACATTGGCTGAACTTGTGGGGTATTTCAGCATTTGCAACAATATTAATTGTTTTGAATGTGGGATCAATTTCACAATAATGTAGTACAGATGGCCTCATTAGATGGTACATTGATGCCACATTGATGCTGGATTGCTGTCATATTCAAAATGATGTGCATTGAGTTAAATAGCAGAATTATACTACATTACTTCCACATGTGTATATTTCGCACATGCACACGCATGCCCACGCATGCCCGCGCATCTACGCATGCCCGATGGCTCACTTCCAGGTGGTGCCTCTCCGGCTGACTGACATGGTAAAAAGACGTCTCTAGCATGATTCGAACCTGTTTCAATGGGTATTTTACAAACCTACTAACCACTATACTATGTATGTAGTTTGCTAAACATCACATAATGTTAGGGCTATTTGAAGGTATACTGGTTTATTACTGTCACATCATTGTGACAAGAATGTGGAATGCCTGCCACATCTATGCAAATGCTCAATGCTGCTCAATTGACCAATATTGTCCCATTCAACTAAATACTCAATCAATTACAATGTCATATTTGCTGGTATCTTGCATTACTGTGGTATTTTGAGCTATTCCCCAGCAATTGGAATGTTAAATTTAGTAATATGCTACACTCACTGGACTCTGGGAGTCATGCTGCACTCGGGTAAATGTGGCACTGCAGTCACATCAATAAACGGGGGTTTTTTGGCATAGTAGCTGAAGTAAGGTACATCAATCTTTGCAACATCACGTGCTACGTATCTAATCTGATATGTTAGCATACTTCTGTGCGGTACTAATACGGGCTGTCACATTATCAACCTCGACTACAACAAGACTAACGATATCTTTAGTGATAGATTCACAAGTATTTTAGAGCTTAATAATACAATCCCTTTTTACCGGAATGGTGGGTATTCTCCTACTTCAAAGCACAAGTAGATGCTGATGAATTGTAGGATATCTTCCTTGCTAGAGGCAACCTGATTTGAAGAGTATTTCAAGGTGCTAGTTAGGAATGAACGGAATTCTGATGAGATGAGGGGGAGGCTAGCTCAGAGAGGGTGATGTTGGCAGGAGATATGAAACGTACGCATTCGATAGATGGGGGGTTCTATGTGTATTCTATTGACGTTTCGGTAACTATTATATCTCGAATCAATTAACGTTGTTTTTGACATCTGCATTGTCGGTTCTAGTTCACAGCAGTTTTCTATACTCAGCACAAGCAAAAGATGGGTTCTTCCTAGATTTTACCTTGTCTATTTAAATACCTGGAGCGCATCACCGGGGTGCGGTACGTATTTTTTTTGCCGCCAACATTGCCATTCAACTTCATGGTTGGAAGCAAATTCTTCGTCCATTTGACAATCCATGTCACAGCTGATATTGCTTTGGGAATCTCTCTTGGACGATGAATCTTTACCGCGTCTTTGCCGAAATACATTGAATTGTGGCTTCGGTGGTAAGTGTTGTTGCGGGAATCTTCGCAGCATCAAAAGCTTCTCCAGCCACCTTAACGCCAGCTAAAGAGTAAGCTAGGGACGAACTTGCTAATACGGTGCAGTTTTTAATATGTGCAAAACCGGTACCAGTAGCCCACCGCAACCTGCGGTAAGACCAGGAGAGGGCAAGGGTTTGGATATCTTCGTTGCCAGGTTTTCATTGGTCCAAGCGGAGTCGTCTAACAAGAGCGCGAAGGCATAAGCTTGAAGTATTTTGGATATAGGAGGGTAAATAACTCGTACGGCTCGAGGCGGATTAATCTACTACTGTATGTACTACCAACATATTCAAATAATGACAATAAAAGAGATTATATTAGTCACTTGTAGAATAGAAAGCAGAAGATGCAATTATCCTGATGTCGTGAAATATTTATGAGTCTCAATTCCCGCTCTGTTTCAGTTCGTTCAGAGTTGGTATTTAATGGAACATTAGAATAGCATGCTAATGATCAGACACTCCCGCGATTAGTGCTCAGCGACTCAATAACGGTTTATATAACTAATCCTAATGATCGTTTGGTGTCGGGATGTGCTTGACAATGTCGGTTCGGCTATCACGTCATAGCGATCTCGAGAAAGTATCATCCCTCGGGTGAATCCCAAGCTCTAAATGTTGGATACTTATGTTGTAGAGCTCTTTTAGAAGCAAAATATTATTACTACTTCTACCTTAAGCTCTGATATGCCCATTATATCACTCCTTTTGTCGTCCATTTATCCATCGGGATCTCATCTAATACCCACAAGCCCGGGTGTGACGGCCGGAGCACCCAACACCCGAAAGAGGAAGTCCAGCTCAATCTTGGATCCAATATATCCGAGTTTTGCTTGGTAGTGATGGTAAGCGGTGATACTACTCTTCAGGGTCTTGGCCATGATTCTACACATGTGTCATGACATCGTATACGGCATAGCCGATGCTCTTACCCAACTAGATTGATTGCAAAGGGACATGTCCCGATAGCGAGTACGCTAAGGTCTCAAACTTTCGCCAGTATGAGCTGCGTCCTTGTGCAGGCTTGGGTAAAATTTCTTATCTGATTATGTCTCGTATTCAGTTGTGTATACAGAGTTACTTTGTTTGATTGTCAGTGTGCACTCTTGTCTAGCGCCCTATACTAATATAGGAAATATAGTTCCAACTTTAATGTAGCGGAAAGATAGAACAAAGAGCTTGCGTACGAAGCCAATACAGTGTATATATGCCCCGTCGTACCAAGTTTGGGGTTTATACCCATCGGGGGTGGGCGAGTTGTTCCGCCCAGAATACCTGCACCTGTTTCCAAAACGATGAACGCCAGTGTCCGCTGTCCGCCTAGTGGCGATGCGGGAACCCGAGGAGTTCGGGGATGAAATAAAGAGAAATGACATCCTTTCACTGTGGTGACTATTCCTTAGCCTGATGCTCCGGAAATCTCGGAGACGTACTCCGGAATCTTGACACAGTACCCCAGAATCGAGTACCCAGCCCTGCATAGGCAACAGCCACTCTTGCACCCGCCCTTCCACACAATATCGACCACGCCCCGGCAGACCAGCTCATCTGTATTTAGAAAGTTATAAAGCCCACAATAATACTCCCTATTCCGGATCTACTCCCGCCGTTCTAGACTATCGAATTAATTTATCTCAGGTCCCATTGGGAGTCGGTTTCTCAACATGAAATAATCTGGTTCTGATGTTGTGTGGTGTTCTTGGTAGAATTGGTGGAGTGACGATTTGGAGGCTCTCCGCTTTCCCATGGGGGCAAGACATCTCTCATTCTCCGCCGGATTGTTGTACTGGGTGTATAATATAAGTTTGCAGTTCTCATCTAGCAAAATCGAATGAGGATAACAACGATGAGGATCGGGCGAGCCAAATCGTAAACTCACTATCAGTGTATGCCAGGGTTCCCAACCGTCCATCCGGACTACAGTCGTTCGGGACCCAACACTGCCGTCCAGTCTGGGGCATGAGTATGGAGGACAGGTCTGTCCCGGACAGAAAACTCCAGGACCAGGACCCGGTACAGATGACAGTAATCTTGACCAGGGTCGGATCTAGTATATCCGGCTCGGGAATGAGAGCTCCGAGACACCACATTCCAAAATAAATCTTCAGTCGAGATGAACTTGTACTGAATCGTGGGATTTTAAGCTTCATTAAGTTGCATCTCAGTTTCTGTAGCAGCCAATTAAATGGACTGTAGAGCCCACAGTTCTGTAGTCTTGTCATGGATTACCCTGGTCCGTCCAGTCCTAAAATCTTGAGCCCGAAAATTGTAGTCTGGCTACAGGCATGACCGTGGCGGACAGGATGGACAATGGGGATTCCTGGTGTATGTATGATGAACTTATAGTAGATATGCAGAAAGCAATAACGTAAGGGAGATGCACCCGCACAATCGTCACCATTCTGTACGCTTATGCACGCTAAAGCATTGATCGGGCGAACAATTGGTACACACTCGCGAGGGCCAGAAACAATATGCTTGGGTATATTTTAGCCTAACTTGAGCATGCTTGTTTTCCACTAATAACAGTCTTAATGAAAAGACACTCGGGAGTTATATATGAATTGGGGCCTGATTTTCTTCTGGCTGTAGTTGTGGAAGGCCGGAGCTTAGGGGAGGTTGTTTCGTTGGGGGCGCCATCAAATGCCGTATGGCACAATAGGGCTGTAATCCCTTGCGTTTTTAGAAGATCTTAGCAATCCACTGTAGCTATGATCCCACCGATTTTGAGCGTATGTGTGCGCATTCGGTCCAGGGCTGATGGTGATGATTATGATGGTGATGGTGATGGTGATGGTGGCGGTGAAGGTGACAGTCACGGTACCAGAAGCGCTTAAACAAGTAGGTTGGCTTCGTCAAAGTCAAAGCTTCCACAGACTTAGAGTTTTCCATCGGCCCAAAGCTTCCCATGCAAACGCTACTACTCCCGAAGCGCGGCTCTCCCAAGCGCGGCTCTCCCAAGCAGGCTCTCAAGCGGCCACTCAAGAATGCTCTCAATGAGTGTGTACAGTACCAGCGAAGCCTGTCGGCAGTAAAGACTGGCTAAGGTTTATTAACTGACTGCCAGCCGTATATAGTTCCATAGCCCCACGCGCAGATGCCTATGAACCGACTATGGATGGCTATAGACTGCGCGTTGCGCAGGGGTCCATGGGAAGCTTGATATGAGCTGCGCGTAGCGCAGTCTATAGTCGATTTGCACTTTTGCCGATGTCCCCATAAGCCCAGTTGAAGCCCATAAGCCGTATGTCAGGGAGGCGGTCCATATATGCAACAGTGGATCCTCTGGGGTGAGTGAGTGAGTGATTCTTCGTGATTTGTCATTTCTTTGGCCTTCCCCTCCATTATTTTTTTATTTAACAAGGGAAGGTCATCAATAGTGGTCTCTTTATGGTCCTAGAGAGTGGTGGGCTTGTGGGATATATTGCGGTGTTACTGGTGGAGGTTTCTATCTGATATTTTCGAGTTTTTGGGGAGCTGATATGGAGACTACACCCCCAACAAAAACTGCACTTTTAGCAACAACCCCTGGCTACACAGTCTCTAGAATTCTCCAAAATATACTTAAGACTTAAGCAAGTGACTTTGCAATTTGTAGCTTCTTTCTATAGAGTTGTGGTTGTGTCACGAAAATTTGGAGTATGAGGAGTCGGTTGCCACGGCCCAAACGGTCCGGAAACGCAAAGTTACGATCCAGGGGATAATTATCCACTTGCACATTATCTAATACCTGCCAAGGGGGTTAGCCCCGTGGCGCAGTGGTATCGCTCCTGAAAGTATAGGCGGGGTATACGGTCACAATGCTATGGGTTCAAATCCCAGTGCCAGCCCCCCGGTGTGAAGGGGACAAAAGGTAGTGGGTGGGGAACTCCGCCATTTAACCGGCTTGCCCGGAAGCGGAGGGGATATGGGGCTCTGTTATACTCTAATTAGAGTGCATACAGTATGAATAAACAAAAAAACAACAACAACATAACACCTGCCAAGCCTCCAGTATGACGGCATCTAGCCAAGCTCCCAGCGATGACATGGAAGGTCCCACTTCATATGATCAAGTAGGAAACTTTACCGCTTGGCCCCGAAGGTAGGATTCTATGACCACGATGGTCATCAAGAAGTGACGGCCGAAACTGGGCTTGGCCGTTGCTAGTAGCAGCCTCCAAAAGCACACCTGATCACCGCCAATAGCATGCAAAGTTTCATATTTTTCGGTACGAATAATTCAGAGCTGGGGGAGATCTGCCGGAACATCGCGTTTCGCAGTATATTTCATGTCATGGGCGCTAGATCCGGGACTTTGGGTGTAATCTTGGTAGCTAGTAGTCTTAGGATATTTCGTAGTATAGTAGTCGTAATGTCTCCGTAGCTCGGCTTCCCTCGTTATTGACCATAAATCATCACTACTCGGTTGTATATGTAGGCATTGAGTTGTTGGTGTGATCCACAGATCGCTCATGGTGCTGGGGTCGGTTGGTTGGTTCGGCATTTGGTCGTATTCCTCGGTCTGACCGCGAGCTGCAGGATCATGTCATCACTCACAGAGTTTCAAGCTATTCCGTATTTCTCGAAAACTTGCCGGCAATATCTCGTCCTGTACTTCTCAAAACTTGATCAGTTCTAGAAAACTTAAATAAGATGCTCTAATCAATCAGTAAATTCATAAAATGTGATGGTTCAGATTCACAATCTGACACCATCAGCAACGCAGTACAAAAGTTAAACATCTCCATTCTTCATCCCGTATAAGCCGAAAATTTTCCCAATAGGGATGTCTATTAATGTACTCCTAGAAGAAGGCCATAGAGGCATCATTTCTGGGAGTATTTCTTAACGGAAATCGCATCAGAGACTTCGACATTCTGTCATTGTACAAATGTCTTGGTGAAACCGGTATCGGAAACAGTCTATTCAACTCTACCTTCCCTGGTACAGCTAACCCAAAGAGGAACTTGATTGCTCCACCAAACCATGGGCTTCTGAGCCTTCTACAAGTCTCCCAGAGGCACTTACTAAAGTTTTAGAGTTTTCGTGTCAGAATTAGCACAGTTTTAATGGATTTTATGTAGGTGATGTAGAACACCCAATAAAACAGGTTAATCTCCATTTAAATTGAGCAAAAGTGTGGAATCTAGGATAATCTCTAACTTTCTGCGCTTCTTTTTGCAAGCACCACTATCCAATTTTCCAAGACCCAGCATATATTTAATTTAACATATGCTGAAACACTGATAACTTTAGCATGGCCACTAGAGTATTGATTGCCGCCGGGGAGTCGCTTCACCACGGAAGATTTTGGTGGGGAGGTTAAGATTTCTGGGACACTTGACATGTGACTGTAGACTACAACACCAAATTTTCGAGACCGGAGAAGCGATATATCGAAACCTTTGAGATAACCAGAACGACCGTAACTTTTATCGTACGGCATTATATAGGGACGTGCTGGTGCTGTAGTTTTTAACCTTATCGATCTCGAATGTGTGTCAACTATCACATGGTCCATTCTTTGGACTTTGGCTTTAGGAGTCTGGGTGCTTTATGTTCACTCTTCCCAAAGTAGGAAAGGCAGGAACCACACTCGGGCAATACCAGTGCTCGTATGCGGCCCGGCCACGATATCGCTGCCACCATTAGCACGCGCCAGGCCGTGCTGCTGTATTGAGATCCTACGGCGCAAAAGCCTACTAGCTTTCGGATACTGAGGCCCAACAGATCCGGCCCGGCCCGTCCCGGCCTCAATTCGGAGATATGCCTTGGCAGTGGCTAGACGAGTTTCAAGTAGCCGGGCCGAGCCGAGCCGCTTAGGAACACTGAGCGATACCACTTGTGCACAGAGTTAATTCTGTTCCTAATTATAAGCAGAGATCCTGAGGAAAGTAAGTAGTTTGAGCATAAACTCTATACCGGGCGCACGTGTACACAAACATAAATACGAAGAGATTTGTATACGTGGATTTATCTGGTGATGACTATAACTGGACGTGTATCCTCAGCGCGATCGCTGAGGAAAAAACAAGGTGTGAATCAAACTTGACCTTAAACGGAGAAGCAACCTTGTGCTACGGCATGAGAAAGCCAAGATACATAGCACAGGAGATTCAGATACACTTATTAATCTATATAATATGCTATTTACAGGTCCGTCGAGATCAAGCTCAAAGGTTATAACGGTGGGAGTGTAAAAGCATAGATGAAGATAGAAGCGTAGATCCGAAGGTAAAGATTGATGCCGGGAGAAACAGATAACTACCTCGAGCGTCAAGGCAACGGCTATTCTCGCACCCGCCCTTTCATACGCAATATTGACCACGCTCTATAGCCTATCTCTATTTACAATGTTATAAAGCCTACATAAATAACCTAAATTCCAGATCAACTCTTGCTGCTCTGAGCACTAGAAGCGATTCGTCTCAGGTATGCGCCGATGGTCGGTTTCCCAAAATGAAAAGCTCTGTTCCGATGGCGTGTAGAGATATACGTAGTATGTGGAGTGGCGATTTGGAGGCTTGCCAGTCCCGTGCAGGATATTCATGCCTACATATTCTGCTAGATTTTCATACCGAGTGTATAATAGAAGTTTGCTATCCTTCCAAGCAAAACCGAACGCGGGAAACAAGGATCAGGATCGGATGAGCTTTTCGCAGATATGCAGAAAAGTAGTAACGTAATGGAGATACAGCCATACAGCCATCGCTATTCTATGTGATCTATGCACGCTGAAGAATGGATCGGGCGAATCATTGGTGCATGTGCACGCTCGCGAGGGGCAGCAACAAGATGATGGGGAATATTTTGCTCTATTGCAATCTCTTTAGTGTTATCTACGACCAATGGTACCTGATTTTGTGGCTTTGTTGGGGACGCAATTAAATGCTGCACGGCAAGGGCTGAAATTTATTGCCTTTTCGGAAGATTCTAGCGATTCACCGTAACAAAGATCCCCAAACTGCATCCGTGCATATTCCTGCATTGATTGCTCCTTCTGCAGAAGGTAGAGCGATATCTTTGGATTTGCGATATTCTTGGTTTCCTGGCAAAGTTCTCGCGTAGGAGTTAGCATAAGACCTGTGTTTTCGTATATACAGTCCTGGATTGAATTGAAATGAGGGCCAACTGGCCAGACTCAAGTTTTTCATTTTACTCCAAGACGCCTCGAGGATCCTTGTTACGGCAGGAAGTTGCGTTTGATGGGGGTGCGGCTGTAGAATCCTAGACTAAAGTCGTCTTCCTTTTTTTCGGGAACCCCTATTTTGCCCGAAAGTGTTGTTACCGGGAAACAACAGAGCGAAAGCGGTTCGGATAATAGTGCCGGGGCTGTTGGAATTACGACTACATTTCAATTACGACCGCTAATAAGATTTGGAGAACAATAGCCATTAACTTTTGTAGAGATGACCTTGGGCGATCGGCGAAACAATTGACAAACGGAAAATTGGTAGAATCGTGATTGAAGTCGGCAGAAGACGTATCGTGAGCGAGATATACGGTTTCTACTTACAGCCATGTAAAATTCCAAGTGTAGCTCTTCCCTAACTTCTACAGTGAATAAGATCTGAGGCCTTTCGCAAGTGAAACATATGCGGCTGAGTTGCGCTGAGGTGCTTCTAACTTCGGATGTATGCTGTGGTTATATGAATTGGGAGGCACCGAAATTAAGCCATTCACGGGTATGGGCTATAAAAAAGGATGATGATGATCTTGACAGGAACCGCAACAGCGACTCACCCGCACAATGACTCCATCTCAACCAGCACACATCGGAAGAAAGGGAGAAACATTCTGTAGGCCTACCGAATGGCTCGATATCGTAAAGTTCTTTTTGTTCAACTACGGTCTTCATTCATTCACTGTCCTATCGGAACCGGGAAGCGGTGTACTACACACATCGGTTACTGTGATTGGGTCTATGCTTATTCCCTATGCTGGTATGAGTAGGGCGCTGGCGGCAATAGTGAGCAGTAGGATGTCCACCGAGAGTTCGTTGGAAGAGGCTGCACATGCCTCGGCCCTTTGCATGATGGTGCCGCGGCCAAAAGAAGGCCGGCCAAGGTAAGGCAATATCTATCAGCAGAGTGTACATTTTATGACTAAAGAATTCATTAAGAAATGCAGTATCCCCTGCATTAACAACTGTACATGGCCAACTTCCAATGGAAGCATTCTCATTTGAGTGGTTGAATATCTTCAAGTGCGGGCAACACCGCCGTCTGCTGGAGGCTCTTTTCTTACAGAAGTCCGAATGCTCTCACTATCTTGCACGGGTGCCTGCCGACTTTACCGTTGAGCCTTTCATAAAACCTATCTCCGACACAGAACCAATCAACATCGTGCTCGCATGCAACTATAGTCCCATTAAGGGTTTCGCCGCAATTCTTCAAATCATTTATGGCTCTCAGGAGCTCTTTAAGGCACGCGGACGTCAGCTAGAGAAGTATGGGTATGCATCGTATTCATTGACGGTTGTACCGTACATTTTGATGTCCCTGGTAAATTTCCTCGCCGCTGCACTCCAACCTCAATATCCGTCGATGTTCATAGTATTGCATCAAGCCGACAACGCTGCCGACCACGCCGACAATACCGCCGGGCAAACTGGCAATACTGCGCACGAAGAAAACATCGAAAACAAGATAGCGGGAGCGGTTGGAAAGGCTTATGGAGATCTCAAACTGTTAGAGAGGCCCGGTACGGATGTGAGCACTATGTTTGCATTCCGAAAACTGAAACGCTGCTAACTAAACGTAGTTAGAAATACAGCTCAACAAATTGAAAACGCGAGATCTCGGATTCATTATTGTTCTTGGGTTGTGTTTGATGGTTGCTCCATACGCAATTATGAAGGCTTTGACAAACTTTGACAATGGTCAGAGTACTAGATCTCAGCGGGCATGGGTCATGGTCTGGATTACATTTACCCAGGTTTTAGGGCCTTTTGGTTTCGGGGCGTACAATTATTATTCGCGTGTTAGCTCTAATCCTGTACGTGCACCTCTTGCTACTATTTTTTTAACCCTTGTATATTCTGTCGGAAGCATTGGCGGTTTTGTTGTGGTCGGTAAAATGATGTTAGACGATCTAGTTTGTGTAACCATATAGACAAAGAGGCATGATCTGGGGACGTTTCACTTTTGCAAACATAGGCTCTTCATTTAACTAAAAATAATAATATGAGCTTTGAAGATTATAGAACCGAAAGTTTAAGGTCAAAGAGTTCATTCCTGTCAATGAGAAATGTGTTCATAATTAAGTACCGCTGTTCGGCACCGAGCTCCATTCTCCGACCTGAATTATGGTTCCCCATTACAAGCACCAAGACCAACCTATCTACGGACATGAAAAGCTGATCACGGAACTCTATCTACTACTATTGGCGGGTCCCAATAGTCCGCTCCGTCCGGGCAATGGCATGCCCAATCCCGGACTGCAATTTTCCGGGCCCAAAATTCTCGCACTTTGTGCCCAGAGTATTGATTTCCAGGAGGACTAATGGTCCAACTGAGCTTCAGCCCGTTGTTTATAGATTAAAAATAGCGCCATATTTAGTGCACACTCTCATTCCTTGTACTCAAAGGTATTTTCCCCTAGGTTGGCTGAGGTTAAGGCTAAACACAGTGTTTGTTGCAGCTCTGTATTAGATATTATTAATGTTTTACAGGAGTCATTTCAAGGCTCTAGTGAGCCCTAAGCGTTAATAACCTACAGACGATGGAATAGGTTGCACATCGATGCAAGCCCAAACTACCAACAACGTGGAAAATAAAGCTATTTAAATCCTTTCAACGACATAAAACGGTATAAAGTTACTAAAGCATCCCTTTCCTATGGGGTGTACAATAATATGAAGAAGCTCTGGTTTTACGTGCTTATTTAAATGCAGTAACCTCTCCTGAAATTCTGGCTTCCTCGTGTGTGGTAGCAGAGACGTTGGTAATACATGGTATTCACCTGATTACCGGCAGACATACATACCCAGTACCGCAATCACTACCCAACCCGGACAGAGATGCTGATGCCTGTTGCCCCGGATGATTGTGAACCTTGACGCAGTTCATAACGGGGAACTGAGAGCAACGGATCCATTGAGGTCACTTAGAGTACCATAGTACCGAATCATTATGGGGTTGGCTTGAATATATGTAGGTAAATAACTGAAGCGGAACAGTTATGATGTTAACAAGCCAGGGAAGCCGTTGAGATGAACTTTATACAACATGTGTACACAGCCCCCGGTTGTCGCGGAAGGTTTTACACACCGTTCGTTGATAATGTTGCCATTCTTGACAAAACCAACCGGGAGTCAATGTTTGCAATTTTTTCGACGGTATAAGGTCATTGTTCGTATTCTGAATCACCTCAAATTTATAAGAGACTCCCTATAATGTGAATAGTTTGTTATAGTGTATCAAGAATTGATCTTACCCTTACGTTGTGCGCCGCGTAAGTCGTAACATCGGTGTGGTGCAATAGGAGGAACGCGCAAAGATTTAGCTAGGGAGGTGTAGAGTTAAAGTCACAGGGACCGACGTTAATCCAAAACGGCTTGGGTTGCACCCTCGGATTACTATGGAAACAATTGTTGTTGATGACGTGGTAGGTACACAAGGTACGACTAGATTTGGGTGGGCTCGATACTGGCTGCTGTTCTATCTACTAGTAACTGAAGGGCTAGGTTTCCTTCAACTGGATCAATTATTTCAGTTACTTTCATATCAGTCAATTGAATTTCGAATGAACCAGGAACCATCTGGTGGGGTTAGTACGCACGGCAGGGAATACTCGAGTAGTGCTTGCGACGTCTCTCTAAGGTTCTCGGTTACGCTACCGATCATCCGATCCTGGTCACTCCACACGACACCGTATCACCGTATACCGGTAGCGTGCTTGGCATGGTGACTCTAGTTGAGAAGTCACGGTAAGCCCGCTACCGGTATAACCTAGTTTCACGGTATACGGCACATAACCTTAAAGTTCGACGAACCGCCCGGGAACCCTTGCGGATCGATTCGCCAACCCACTCTGGGGGGCGGTTTCAGGCCCCATTTGTAGCTTCGACCAGTACTTCCGGCGATCGTTCAAGATGAATGAAACAGTTGTAGTATGATAGACTAAATATAATTCTTCCGCCTACACGTGATCTTCAGCGGCTCGTTAATGGCGTCCCCCAGAAACTAGCAGTCAACTGCCGTTATTATTTTTATTATCTACTGCACAAACCACTTCCACAAACGCAATTACTCGATTCAGAAATGTTGCAACTTCCCCACCTTTCATTCCACCATCGAAAAGTCGAATATTTTTCTTCCCCGGTTCCCTAACCTTTGGTTCCCCCTTACACTGTATCGCCCGCTACTTTAGTTCCATTACCACCACCGGGGATTGCATCGCAACAAGCTAACCAAGTGAGAAGATGCTTGGTGGTGTAATATGGCGGGAAGCGTCACATCCTCGAAAACCACCAGCTGTCGTGAAATATTCAGAGGTGAATCTCTGCACAATTGGGTGAACCAATCGATGGAGAACCATGAACTAGGATTGGAGGTATTATATCCGTATTTCTCTGAGTGCAGCTAGTATGCACAATCTAAGCCGGTCGAACAGATCACTATTTCTCTGTAACTTGGGATAAAATTCGGCGGTAATATGACGTAGTGATGCAATTATGCATTTTTGGTACGAGCATGCTACCGAATATATCTTTGGGAGCGCATACGACAAATCAAGCTGCAGCTTTGAGATAGTAATATGCATCTCGGCTGTTAGTACAATATGTTATTCGAATTGGGTTTGATACTACGCCGTATGGCCGTCGTGGACTGGTTAATATAGACAGAAAGACTCACGAGTATTTGGGTCAATTGCTGCGTACAATAAGTGCTAGCAAACGGTAGAGCTACTCTTCGGCGCTAATTCTCCCCAGAGTCCCGAAAACTAATAGCAATGATTAAGAGATAAATTTGCGGTAATCAACATTATCGGAGGTTATTGAAGCTGTTCACTATAGGTGAAAAATGGGATGCAACGTACAGTACATACATATTGCAGCGCCGTAACCTTGCATGGGCAGCACACCATAACGGCTAACACGTCAGACTGTCATACAGCAATTCATGCGGTTATGTCGGATGTTTCACGACGCTGAATGGACGAAATAAATAAAGCTTGCGGGGTATCGTCATCGGCGGACGAAAATAACTACCAACCACCCAATCAACATTTATTGTCAATGATCAACATCCAAGATATTGTTACCAAACAACCTCCAATAAAATACCACCCTAGTCGACGGCTTCCAACCAACCACATTTTTTGCTCTAGGATGTGCCCCAGCAAAAGTATCATATAATGAGCCCAATTCTCAACGAATATGATGTCGCGTTTACTCCTCCGAATCTTCGGATCCACATTCCGGTTCGAACGTACACCAGTGCCTTAATCAATCGCCAACTTTGTCGTTGTTTCCTTCGTACAGTCACCTTATATATCACCTTTTTCACTTGCTTCGCCAAGTTCGACACAATGCTTCCTCCCGGTCACGGCGACAGCTGCCTTGAGGTCGGCCAACGATTCGTGATTAGTATTTATGGTACTGAAAGGGTCTTCACCGCGGAAGGCGAGAATGTTCACATCCGGACGTATACAGGCGGCTCCTTCCAGATTTGGAAATGCGTGCAAAACAATAAGAACCACTTCGGCTTCACCAACGTTGGAACGGGAAAACACTTGGGCAGGAATTTTAAGCACAACGCAGCATGTTTTCAAACGAGATTGGGCGTATGGGAGCGTATAACGTTTACGCGGCTCTCTGTAGGTGGATATAGGCTGTTTTTGAACGTCGATGGGGATCTCCTTGCGGCCCAACTCGAATCCGATAGCGATGGAACGTACATGAAGGGAGTGAGCAGTAGCAACACGATTATTGGCCTGCATCAGCTTGAAGATTCAGTGTTCAGACGCTTCGAATGGGTGATCTCTGGCCGCCTCGCCCGATCCTCTGCACCTCATTATGAATCCCACGACGAAAATCAGAACATGGATACGGTTGCCGTCGACTTCCTTACCCGCTATGGCATTACCAACGTCATCAATGTGAACTCGAGCCCTTTGTCATGGACGGAGTTTTCCTCACTGTTATCCAACGGCATTACATACACCCACATCTCAATCGAAGACTTCCATGCACCTACTCTTAGTGATTTCGATTCATTAAATTCGAGCTTTACCGACTCCGGAACTACTTTAGTGTGCGGTGGATTTGGGCATGGAAGGACAGGAACAGTCATTTCGGCACTGCAACTGTATAGTGGCCGACGTCTGTGCCGCTCCGATTTTAAGGCCAATTACGTTCAGACTGAGGAGCAGTTTGACGCTTTGGATAAATTGAAAGACAAACTGGAAGGGTGAATACTGTCCGAAGAGTACCTCCTACTTAGCCGCTGACTTCCGTTTCTCTTAGCGAGTTGTTGAAGAACGGGACACTGAAAAGTTTCATGTTGAGAAAACCTGCAGTGAATGTGGAGAAGCGGGAGGCATGAGAGGTGGACCAGTAGATACTGTAGCAAGGGGCACAATAAGTGTGGCTTATGACTCGGGTTTTGTACCACGATTAGAACGAATATGTACTTCCTACTCTTTATCTACTTCTTGGAAAACTTAATATGTAGGGATTCCTGGTGACCTTACCAGTTGTAATTAGAGTACATTGCATTAAACCGCTTGTGGTGCTCTCGTATACCAGACTTTCCGGGTTCTTTAATTCGTCCAGCGAGGCGAAAAAGTCTGGGCACGAGCACGGTTGTAACTCAAACTGTTCCGCAACACAGATAAACACCACCACTTACTACCAACATCATGAAACTTTAGAGACCTTATGGAATATTTAGCTACCCTATCTATCTATCTCCCGGTTTATTTTGTTTGAAGTTGGGCTTTTTTTTCGTGTGTGGCCGCCAGTTGTGAATTTTTGCAGTTAGGAAGTTGTCGGCTGCCACCCCTGTGTGGATAAAACCAAGCAAACCTAACAGTCTTATCTCGTGCCCAGCCTCCAGTGGTGTTTGCCACTCGTACCTCTCTCGTTGCCGAGCGAGCCTGCGAGTGAAGGCTACGAGAGTTTGGGGAAGAGACAACTAATAGTCAGCTCCTAGTCTGACCGATGCACCGTACCAATTTGCTATTGCGGATACCACCCGGTATATCTGCACGTTATTATCAAACTCAGTCCACTTCCATCGATGTCTAGCAGTTTAAATTTTTTTGTCGTAGTTGACCGACTAGTCCAGGTTTTGGTACTGAGAATTGGCACTGCTACTATCACATGGTCTAATCTATCATATTTTGTAGAACGCGCAGGTTGCATGGTAAGCTACATGGATACCCCACTTTAGCTGCCCAGTTCCCGTAATATTACAGGCTGCAAGCGAAGCGCCCAGTTGAATAGAAATTGATTTTGATGTCGGGAATGCATGCTGTAAGTATTACAAACGTAACTACCGGTACATAATTGGACCAAATTTACGTAGACGTTGTTTATCTTATTCGTGGGCACGGGACATTATCCGATTTGCTCAAGACTGACATCCTGCATATACTTGTATGCGACCAATGGTAATACACGCCGGTGCGGGGTAACCTTGCGGGGTTAATGGCGATCATAAGGAAGCACATCAACGGGTACAAAGGAGGGCCTTTTGCCATGTGTAATTAGAACACAAAGTCTCCTACAACCGTGAACACCCGAAGTTTGAAGGCATACAGAGCCATCCGTACACATAACTTTCTCAACTATCACAGCAGTTCCCATGGCCGAGATCACCATCTCCTCGTAAGTTTTTGCCGCTACAGATCCGGGCGTAAACTGAACGAACAAAATATACAGTTACTTTGATTGCTCCCCCATGACGCTCCTCGTAGGGGCGGATAAGAAACGCTTCCTGGTGCACTCTAGCGTTCTGGCTGCAAACTCTGAAACTTTGCGTGCACTGTGTGAAGGAAGCTGGGCCGAGACACACACCCGGGAGATAGACTGGAGTGAATGGGAGGAAGCTACGGTGAAACGTTTTCTGGAGTGGATTTATACTGGGGATTATACGGTGTCGGGGGGTTCTAAAAACAATAAGATACCGCCAGCTGAACTTGAGAGCCACACGACATCGGAACCAATTGTGCAAAAGCCCGAAATACGCATGCTTCGCCCATTGACCCCTCTGCCAGCTTGTTTTACGCCATTACCTGCTACAGAACTCGACGCTACATCTCTGGACAAAGGTGACTTTTCCGTCGCCTCCATGGCCCACGCAAAGCTTTACGTTCTCGCTCAATATACAAATACCCCTGCCCTCGAAAATGCTGCTCTCGGAAAGTTGCATAAGATCTTCGTGCGACTCGTGCCAAGCAAGGACTCACAAATCGTCGAAAGCATTGTCAACCTTGTCGCATACGTATACTCAAACACCAATGCCCTTGTGAACTCCGAAGAGCCAATGCGGCGGGTAATCAGCACATTTTGTGCGGTGCGATTCCTTGAGTTGCTTGGGCATGCCACATTCCAGAAGCTACAATCAGAAGGTGGCGATTTTGTGGTTGACTTTTGGGAGAAAGCTGGGAGGTTAATTAGCTGGGATAGAAAGGAATCTGATGAAATGATAGAAACGCAGGAGATGGTAATTCAGGAGTTGACGGTTAGAAGCGCCTCCCTTGGTAGAGAGAATACGGCGTTGTTGAATGAGAGGGAGGAGCTGAAAGCAAAGAATTCTAATCTAGCTACGCAGTTGGCAAACTCTACAAGTACTACGAATAACTACCTGTATGTCGATGACGATGACTAGCAGGTGGGAGCGCCGCCATCTAGCCGGCTCGCCCCGAGGCGGAGGTGCTGTCTCTAGACTGTTATGCTCTAATTAGAGTGAATACAGTATGAATAAAACAAGAACAAAACTACCTGTATGACTAATGCTAGAACGCTCTGTTAATCTGATTGAGTATCTGAAACTCGGTATCTGGATAAATGATGCGTATACGGAGGATGGTATGAACATTGGGCATTTCATGTACATTGGCAGAGATTAATTCTAAACCCAGGGTTTTGGGATTCTAAACTCCTTTACCAATTAGAGCATATCGAGTATGTCATTGGTGTCAAACAGCACTTTAGCCTGACCGTCATTGATGGAGTTGACATGAGGGGGTGTATAGTTATATTATGGGAATTCCATCAGCTCCACCATCCACGATCATCTACCCATGAAAATTCCTACGATTGACTTTGTTTGATGTTAAATGGTGTACCCAATGCAATATAAATAGTTGAACTCTCACATAGTGAAACCGCCGAGCTATTCTCGAGTGGCTGCCAATTTTGTGTATTTAGAGCGGCAGCACTCCCGAGGGCGCGGAGGGTTCAGCTGGGAGTATGAAGACGAGTGCAATTAGGAGTGTGTAATCAAGCGTACTTGAGAGTATAAAGTTGAGTGCACCTTGTTCCTATATTGGCCAAGAACGAGGTCTAAAGCAGTCTCTCTGAGTTATTTGGAGTCTCCGATACACCCCTACACAAATTCTCACTCTTCCCACCCGCCACTCCAGCTGTTGAAATGTACTGATTGCTAGAAGCTTGTATATCCTAAACTACAGGTACGTTCATGAACTTATATACGTGGTATTCGGAGTATGTCTTGTATGTCTCGTACGCATGCATGCGCACTCAGCTGGCTTCTCCAGCTGAGTCTGGCATCTCCAGCTGAGTCTGGAATGACCATCATCTTAGAGAGATTATGCATCATACAACTGAAGCCATACGCCAGGGAGATAAACCATATATGCAACACTCCCCCCTCTTGC
>Ga0307515_10006970_pt1 | contig 22446 bp, 21 predicted proteins | sample 17_EM_MG_FD_194513 | JGI IMG/M metagenome (GOLD analysis project Ga0307515, IMG submission 194513) | Populus trichocarpa ectomycorrhiza microbial communities from riparian zone in the Pacific Northwest, United States - 17_EM | ecosystem: Host-associated > Plants > Roots > Unclassified | place...
CTAGTCTAAATCTCGAGTAAATGGAGTCACAAGTTGACCCAGTCTAAGTTTTCTAACTATGTTATTAATACCAGTAAGTAACAATTAATCGGCCATATTAAAAACTCTATTGCCCTTAGTCAAGCCACGACAGCTAATATTGCAGTACAAAAAAATATATAATAAAAATTATTTTAATATATTTTTAAATAGATAAACACATTTTGAAAAACAATATACACAATAAGTATTAGTAACATACTCAAATTTCTCGATTTAAATAGAGTGTTGATCGTGAACTCATGATTGTAGAGAGAGCTACAAGTTCAATCATCTTTTTATGTGGAGAGGGTGTTTGAGAGTTTGATGATGGTTGCTTTTCAAAGTAGTTTTTACTTGTAAATACATCAAAATAATATATATTTTTTTATTTTTTAAAAATCATTCCTAACACCAGTACATCAAAACAATCCAAAAATATAAAAAGAAATTCATTTTTTTAAAAAAATAAATTTTTTAAAAAACATCATTCTTAAGATGTTACCAAATACCAAATAGCTTCGGAGTTGTCAAATATACAAGGTGGACAGGTTAGAATTTAATTTAAGATTGTATTTCATAATATTTTTTATTTAAAAATATGCTAGAATAATATTTTTTATTTTTTAAATTTCTTATTAATATAGCAAATAAAGTTAAGAAAAATTAAAAGCGCTTTTAAAAAAACATTTAATTTTTTTTTATTTTTTTAACTTTAAATTAATATTTTTTTAATATTTTAAAATTATTTTAATATGTTGATGTCAAAAATAATTTATAAAAAATAAAAAAAATATTTTTTTAATATTTTTTAAATAAAAAATATCTTAAAATACAACCTTCAACCAAACAAATTCTAAAACTTTTTTAAAATCACGGTCCGCAATCCCAAAGAAAGGAAAAAAAGAAAGAAAATAAAAGAGAATAATGGTGGACTGGGAGGGTGGTGGTAGTGCTGCTCCCTCATTTGGGTCAAACAAGTCTCCCCCCTCTCGTTCTCTCTTTCTCATTCAAAAAAAAAAAAGACAAATTATTTATCTTTCTATATAGCAGTGTTAATTAAACAGAGCGAGAAGGAGAGATTGATTAATAATAGAGATGACTACTTAATAGATTCTTTCAACCAATCAGTCATTAATATTACGATTAGGGAAAGCAGCAGCTCCGAAATTCCAGCAAGATCAGCAAAGGTACAGGGGATGGGATTAACAAGAGTCCGACGATAGATCTGGGGAGTACGTATTATTTTTCTTCTTCTTTTTTTCACTCCTAATTTTGCTTTCAATTTTCTTTTTTTGATTTGATTTGATTTAATTTGTGATTTGTTAATAAAGCTGCCTTCCCTTGCATCTTACTGTTCTCCCAACTTATTCTCCACTCCTCTTTCTTGTCTTTTGTTTGCTTCTCCTCTAACCTTATAATTAAGCTCCAATTTTGGTGAACCTTAGGAAATCTTGGTGGAAATAACCTTGAATTCATTGCAGCAGCCAGAGATAGTGTTGAGGATCAATTGGGGTCCCAATCACTTCCCTTTTCTATTCAGCTTAGTTTTCAACAACCCCTTTTGCGGAACCAAAGATCAACTCTTTCTTTGAGTTATTCAACATCTTTAAGGTCAGGGTGTGGAATATTGGTAATTATTATTTAACGCTGTGTGTTGTTACATCCAAGTTCTTATGGTCACTTCTTTTTCTGAATTCCCCATTGATTCAAAGTTGCTTCAGGTAGTACAGTTTTACCCAATTCCAGGGTTTAGAGATTTAGTGACAGAAAAATATCCTTAAGCCTTAGGTTATGGTCCCTTGTAGAAAAATTGGTGTGCTGGATATTTATAATAATCATGTGTGTTTTTGCCAAGAAAATCAGAGTCTTGTTCATTCACGACTTTGGTTAATAATAAGGATGCACTATCCATGTGTAGATGGATATTCTATTTTGTTCAGTGTGTTTTTCCAAATGCAAGCTATACTCAAATGGAACTGTTACACTTCGTTCCTCTTTCCTTTCTCATTCTTCTGTCTGACCTGCTGGGTTTTGTGGTTATAGATGAATGCATGATATATGTATCAGCTGGAGAGCGTTCCTAGTTCAAGTTCGGTCCATAAAAACTCATTAGTTAATGATCAGTATTTAGATTGTGATGATATGACAATGGATCCCATCAATGGAGGGAACAATCTCAACAACAATCCTAATCTTGCCTCAAAGCAAAGATTGCGTTGGACTCATGAGCTTCACGAACGCTTTGTTGATGCTGTGGCTCAGCTTGGTGGGCCAGATCGTAAGTCTCATAAACATCCACGTGACTGGTCTTTTATTTCTAACTTTGATTTTTTTGTTATTTTTTAAACACCATTTATCTGATTTTTTCAAATATATTCTTTATAAAGCATTGAAGTGCTTAAATTAGTGAATGCCTTTTTTTCATGCAATTCTAGTTGTCTCATATGTTTAATTGACAAGTTGATTGTTTCTAGAGAACTTTGATCTGCCATTGGATATCCTGTTAAGCATTTTGTCTAGATGGAAATATCTGGCAACTTTTGCATATTTTGACTGATGGAAAGGCAGGCGAATACAGAGGGAGGCAATTGTCAGGAAAAAAATAAATACTAGATGACTTGTCATAGGGCTCCCATTTAAATAAACTTCTTTTTGCCTGAAGCCGGAAATTTGTTTATTTAATTATGTGAGAACCCAAATGAGAGTTATAGCTTGATATAACTGCATGAAAAGGCAGATCAGATGTTCAAAACATGTCAATTTATTGAACAACTAAGGTGTTGAAGATTGTTTTTTTATTAGATTTTTTTTTAATTTAAATTCTCTTACCTCTCTCTCCAGGGGCTACGCCTAAAGGTGTTCTCAGAGTCATGGGTGTGCAAGGCTTAACAATATACCATGTTAAAAGCCATTTACAGGTATAAACTCAATTCCCATCCTATTCAAAACTTCAAATTCCTTTTTCTTTGATTATTCAGGAAGCAGATACGCCATGTTCTTGTTTAATATCATCTAATGACTGTGATCTCCTGATGTGTCCAGAAATATCGACTTGCAAAATACCTTCCTGACTCCTCATCTGATGGTAAGCCCCCTTGATATCTGCTGTTTATGTGCTTATTTGCTCATGCATGCCACACTGTTTGTGCATCTCTTAACAAATTAAAATGGTAATGCAAGGGAAAAAAGCGGACAAGAAGGAAACAGGGGATATGATTTCCAATTTGGATGGTTCATCGTAAGTAGAGCTTGTCTCTTCTCCTCTTTGTTTCTGTTATTCATAATAATTTTGTTCATAGAACCACGTGTTGTGGACTTCTTTTGGACACTCTAGACTGAAGAATTTGGTTTTATTCTAATCATATAAAACGCCTTGTCACCTTGGCTGCAAAGTCATGACTCACAAATTGTATATTTCCTAATTTGTTTTGAATCATTTGGAGATTGGCTTGAGTTATTTGAGGATTCTTTTTTGCAGTGGCATGCAAATTACAGAAGCACTCAAGCTGCAGATGGAGGTGCAAAAGCGTCTACATGAGCAATTGGAGGCATGTTTTCCTTGCACTCGGCATCCGATTAATTGGTTTATTATCATTTTTTTCCCTCATCAGTATGATCATTTATCACCGACTTGGGCTTTTAAACTCCTGCTTGAATGAGGAGAAAGGATTAATCCATTTCTGTTGATGTTTTTGGGAGATGGAAATAATAGCAAGAGCCCAATTTTACCATCTTTGTTTATTTATTTATGAAACTTTAATATTTTTCAGCGCCATCATGTGTGGAGACTTCTATGCACATGTGTCCTTGGTTCTAATCTAAGGTCTAACTGTACTGTGTAATCAGAGGTTTATGTCCAACCCTACTCTTACCAGCATGCAATTTCTTGTTTGCTTTGAACATAACAGGTACAGAGACAGCTACAATTACGCATAGAAGCCCAAGGGAAGTATTTGAAGAAGATAATTGAAGAGCAACAACGATTGAGTGGAGTTCTTGAAGATGTGCCTGGCTCGGGGGTCACTGCCCCAGTATCAGGTGATAACTGCCCAGAATCTGACAAGACAGACCCAGCAACCCCTGCCCCAACTTCTGAATCACCCCTCCAAGACAAGGCTGCCAAGGAACGTGCCCCAGCAAAGAGCCTTTCAATTGATGAATCATTCTCTTCTCAGCCTGAGCCACTGACACCAGATTCACGTTGCAATGCTGGCTCCCCAGCAGAGAGCCCTAGAGGTGAGAGATCTATGAAGAAGCAACGGGTAAGCATGGGTGTAACATATGGTAAACAAGAGATGGTTCTTACACACCAGATACTCGAGTCAAGCTTAAATTCCTATCCACGACCACACTCTGCCTTCCTGGGTAGAGAGCAGTTTGATCCTTCATCTGGGTTATCAATGGGAATCGAAGATCAAATGGAGAAAGTTTCAGGCAGTGATGTTTAGTTTTGTTGGCTGCATGATTTGGACCCTCCTTGACTCTTTACATTTTGCCTTGCCTGTAATTTCAAACGTGTTTTTAATCAGGTCAAACAAATTGATGTTAGATAATTAGGTTTAAGGAAAGTTGTCCATTTTACATTGATATCCTATAAACTTAGTAGATGCATTGAGTAAATGAGAAACAATATCAACGAGGATGAATTTGGTTATAACTGCAATCGCCCTCCCTGGCAGTTGCAGTCATTAATTGGTTTCTGAACTACGAGATTTCTTAGTTCTGCACTGCACGCTTGTTCACGTATAATTGACTATCATGCTCCTTGACAAATGGTCACTAGGAAGCTCTGCCTCGGTTTCCAGGGTAAATAACAAGGACTCCCTTGACATTTTTATCCAAATCGATGACCTTTTCATCCTGAACGACCTTTCCATGCCATTAAGTTTGCCAAGATAAAAAGAATCAAGCCTCTTGACTATAAGTGGTGGGGATGGACAATATAACAATTCAAACTTGGAGGTGGATTAAATTGAGTTTGCAACTATAAACATGTTTCTATGGTACAGCAGCTGTCATGAAGAACGATGCCTGTGATGGTTTACCCTCCTTAGAATGCAATGGCGTAGACGTTTGCTGAAGGCCTCAAGCTTTTCAAATTTCTCACCCTTGAGCTTCTTTGGCACTGTAAGAGCTTTCTTCTTCTTCTTCTTCTTCTTTTCCTCTTTTGTTGGGACTGGGGATTTTTGCTGTATGCTTCCTAGAGGTGTTGCAGATGCCTTTAGAGTCATCTAAATACAAAAAGAAAACGAAGAAAATGACTTTCTTATAGTTATATGATGCAGATTAACAGATTATTTTGCTGGCATAAACGCAGCAATTTTATAATGGTTCTCATTTCTTTAATGGATACCAAATGAATATCTATCTTTTCTTTTCTCGCCTGGGGTGTGGTGGTCTTTGAGTGTGTACAAGATACCCATGCTTTCGATGATCAACGAAAGGAGATCTTTAACTGCACTAGGCCAAACCAACTGAAACTACAGCCATTATGCATGCTTTTTTTTTAAAAAAAAAAAAAAAAGTTGCACAGCATATATACAATAAGGAAAGCAGGTGAAAAAGGGCACAAGTTAGTGTTGAACCGAATCTACCCAGGAAAAATCATGAAAGAGCAAGAGAAGTGACCTCATGGCTATTGTCCACAGTTCTGCATTCAGCAGGAGATTCTTCATCGCTGCTTCCTAGGGAGGAGCATCTTCCCCAACTCTCTCTATTAGAGCTTGTATAAGAGCAACACTCGCTCTGGCCATTTGGTTTTCCCTGTAAAATCAAAATTCCCATATCCAGTGAAAGATCAGTAAAGAATTTCAGTCGAACTCAAAGCATGGGTGCAAGCCCAAGAATCACATTTAGGAGAGTAAAAAGACGTGTGTGATCCCAGCAAGGCAGAGTTTGTACAGTAATTAGTAAAAGATGTAGAAGTAATGCAGATGCATAATGACCATTAGGGCAGTTGGCTCTATGTATCCATAGTGTCCTCGACTAATAAAAAAAATAACATCATAAAGGAAAACAAAAGAAAAAGAAATATCAGGCTATTCAGAATATTTAAGATATAACTTAGGTGTTAACAACCATGACTCATATCTCATTCTGTCTTCATTACTTGATTTCTAAGGTCACTGGTCAAAACAAAATCAAACGGTGTCATTCTTCGCTACATGCAATACTTTTCCAACAACTGTGTACCTGAACTGCAAGTACTATACTCTAAAATGTCACATTATTTGATTAACCTGCGTAGGTTATTTTAAGGGCAACTTGTGTGTATACTGTAACCATTCAGGGCATTGGCTGGTAAGAGAGTTACTGGGCACACAAATGTATGAATCTTGACGGGAGTAAAAAAATCCATTTGAGCTAAAAACTGCAACGCCGCCATTGAATTTCCAATAAATGTTTGGCCCAGTGCATTTAGCCAAAGACACATTTTGCACTAGCCAAGGACATACACAAACAACCATCAGTTCTCCAGTACTGGTTTCTCTCTGTTATGACTACAACCAGGTTTTTAATGTTCAAGTTTCCATTAACTCAATTCACCTGCAAATTTGATGGCTCATCGCTGCAAAGCCCAGCATTTTCACTAGCCATGGAGTCCTAAATCATCAACACAATATTCAATTAAAAAAAAACAACAGAAGGAAATGATTAATTAAGCACAAAAGAGAAGGTCTATACCACTATATTAGCTAATGGTGCAACTTCAGAAAGAAGTTCGCTCACAGATTTCGTGGTTGGAATGCTAGGACGAACAGAAGAACTTGCAGCATCGGTACAGGCAGAACGAAGGCCTGTGATTATCTCATACAAGAGGCTCTAGGAACAAAAATTGGCAAATAATATTTGGTTTCATTTTCTCAAAGAAAAAAAGAGAAGAACAAATAAACAACAGGCCATAAGTTATCATTGCATCATGCTGGTACAAAAGGAGCACTATCATGTTGCCAATCCTTTTGGACGGTAGATGCACCGTCAACTCTCAAGTAGTTGTCATGGGCATTTTTATGGTAACGTTATAACAGTCCAAGGATAATGAGTTTTCATTTTCACGCAAAGCACTCATGTTGACTAAACAGCTGTAAGAAATTGTTGAATAGTTATGGTCATAGTGTGTCTTGTGTATTTGATTTCTGCAGTCCTTGCAACGCAAGAGATCTCACAAAATAAATAAATAACAGCAGATATACATATACTTCGGATAAAAAAAATCATAAATAAATAAATAAAATTGACAGAGTTAATATTTATAATGCACACCCACCAAATGGATGAGATGCCGCTTGTTAAATTTTAAGTTACTATAATGGTCTCTGGGTAGTGAGCTAGCTTATTGGTGCAAAAGCTGAGATGCTTAATTAGAAACAGATTCCAAGAAGCAAGAAGATGTTAGAGGAATTGGTACCGACAGCAGTAAAGGAAAGAAGATAGCAAAAGCCTTAGGTTTGTTAATTACCAAAATCAGCAACTGATCTGAAGTTGGTGTTTTAATTGTTCAAAAAAGCTAGGTAAGGAGATCACCTCATCCATGCCAGCACTGACTTTCAAATCACCCAAATCATAATATCTCTCAAGCTTATTTGAAGAAGCTGAAGTTTGAGGAGGGTGAAGGACATTGAAGAAGAAAATGGATACCGAGTCATAATAAAACTGCGGTCGAGAAGAGTTGTGATCGCCATCAAATTTTATCATGTTCTTATCCCCCTGCAAAAGATGGAAACTTTGTTAATTTGTCAAAATGAGCCAATATGGTTATAGAAGGATAAGAAATTTGGAATGATAATTACTGCATAGGAGTTAAAGATGAGGTCGGCATGGCAGGGTTGAATGAATTTGTCCTCACTGGCATGCCCAAATAGAGCAGGAATGAATGTTTTGGGTGCTACCTGTGAGAATCAAAAGGCATTAATGCCTTTATATCATCCAGGAAATAAAGAACGCAACATATTACTGAAAAATGGGTGTGTGAACGTGGAAATAATATATCTGATGCAAATAAGTCGCATACAATCCCAAAAATTAGGCATTGTTTTTTTTTTTTGGTGGGCGTACTATAAGAACAATAGTAGGATGGTATGATCTCAACATCTAACGGTCTAAGAAACAAAGACAAACCTTTAGGCAGTTAAGATCCATAATATCAAATTTTGCCTTCTTCTGAATCACCCAACGCATGTACTGTACCGCCATCTTAACCTGATTGCAATAAAATGTGTAAAAAAGTTACATTTGTATATGCCAGACATTAAGGGAAATAAAACAAGTTTTGAAACTCCAAATAACCTCATATTTCCAGATTGGTTATATATGATTAACAAAGATGAAACTAACAGCATCCAAACCCCAAAAATTACCTGAGGCCACACTAGAGAATCCTCAAAGACACAAATGGTAAGGAAAATAACAGAATAAACATTCAAGGTTTAGAAACCTAGTCAAATACATGGTTACAAGCGTAGCATGCAGTATTTATAACTTGGAGATTGATCATTGAAAATGCTGCATATAGTTATCCAAATCAAAAGGAAATGCAAATTACAAGACAAACACCAATAAATTGCAGAAGTAACAGAAGGATCAACAGACTAAACCAAACAAAACAATATATCAAAAGTATTGGTGTAAGGACAAGTGCAAGAGCTTCCAACAGTTAGGCACAAAACAAAAGATAGAGAGACAGATCCATACAGTAAATTTTGGAAGCCTGATTTTGTATACATCAACGAGTTCCATCATTAGATCAAATAAATTTGCAAAGGCACTATCCAGCACCATTCCAGCTATGGATGGGTCTTCTGCTCCATAGAGAAGGCTGAATAATATTACAGAACAACCACTTATCAGTTGTGTTAAGAGTCCTTAAAAAGGTATTTATCATCTCAATTATAAAAATAAAAAAGGTACCTAGTGACTGCACCCATTGATCGTCCCCACAGGCCTATACATGATATTTGTTTGTTGCTTCTTAGATACGAGACCACTACTTTGAGGTCATCTCTCTGTCATAGGGGAAAAGAAGGCATACAGAAAATGAGAGAGGCCAAGTTACATAAGGACTTAATAGAGAAGGGACGTACCTCATGCCAACCAAGGCTCACATAATCACCATCAGATAAGCCAGAACCCGAAAAATCAAGAGCAAAAACAGTGATATTTGATGGAAGAAGAATTACAGCAGCCTCATTTGCATCTGCTCTACATCCGCTGCATTTTTGTGCAAGTTGCTAATTGAGTAAGTTTTCTGCCCTTGTGCACTATCTAACAATTACTAATTTAGGGAAAGGACGAGGAAACACAATGCACTGTTATATACACATATAGTACATTTCACTGCAGATCTAGATTTTATAACTAAGCCCAAGCTGACTTTGATGTTGAAATCGAGCACCTTAATCCCAAACCAGGATAAAGGAGAAGACTTTTAATACAATGACAGCAAATGTAAAACCACTTTCAACATATGGATGTAGATGTCACAGAACCCTAGTGATGCATTGCATCAGACTCCTGATGTTGTGAAAAGTAGGCTATGGTGCTGGGTGTTAACAAAAAAAAAGAAGCCACATTGGTGCCTAAATGTGGTGAGAAATAGAAAATGGTTCTCATTTATTAGTGGAGAGGTGCGGGTAAGGAACCTAGCTGGAGAGTAGGATTGGTTTCAGGACATGAAATACCAGATCTTCGACAAGAAAGTGAACAAAGTCAGTGGATATGATGGCTGGGAAGAGAGCCAACATGGCTTGCCTCTGGTCAATGAAGTCACTGAAAGAAATGTATGTAGAATGGAAAACCAGATTATAGACTTAAAAATATATTATACTGAAATGAATAGCGATAAGGTAATGGTCTAGAAAATTATCTATGAATGCATCAGTGATTTGATTTGAAACAGAAGCAAATAATAGATTTGGCCAAAAATGAAAACTAATTACAACATTTTTATAGAAAATTTGATCATATACAGAATATAACGAACCAAAAAAGGAGATCCATGTAGCCTACCTAATTAGTTTGGAACTAAGGCTTATTTAAGCTGAGTGACGAGACTATATAGAAGCAAAACTACATGGAACTGTCAGAATGATTGTTGCCTACCTGTTTCCATGGCAGTATATAACGCAAGGAAGGGGAGTATCTTCAGGGAAAGATGAAGGCAGGTAATGGCTGCATCGCAAGGTATGACCCCTTGCATTGGTAAGCTGCAAGCAATTAAAGACATAAAGTTAAAAATGGCAGTAAAAAATTACTGTGAACTAATGATGCCCATACTTGCCTCCAAGTCTTGTCTCTTGTATGCTCTACCAGCAAGAGTGAAATCCTTCTCCCATAAATACTGATCTGGGTTATAATCCGCCCTGTACAATAATATATGGAGCTCAGCCAAATACATCATCAATGACAAGAAGAAGCATATTTTGATTAAAGGGAAAAAAGTAAACAGAAATAGTAAGCACAGAAGGGTACCTGGGAGGGCGAATTACAAAATTGATGAACTGGCCAATCATATCATAGAACTAAACTTGGTTTCTAATTGGGCATATCCAAAAGTATATCCTCCCCTCCAAAAATGTAGCAAACTTGAGCCAAAGTGAGCGAGCGAGCAAGTGAATGATGATGAGAATCTGAACTCAACCACCCATTTACTTGTCTATTTTACCCCATGCCACTTTCAGGGGGGTTTTTTTTTAGGAGTAAGAGACTGTGACAGTGAGGAAAAACAGAAAGCAAGAGAAAAGGAAAGGAAAAGTTTATCAGGAGATCTCAAAAGGAAGGAGTGTTGGCCTTTAAAACCTGGAAAAATAGAATTTCAATTCTTCAACTAGTTGAGCCAACTCATCGTCCTTGCAATGGAGAACGGAAAAAAGAATACCAAATTCAGATCTTAGAACATTAAAGACATCAAACAACAAACACCTATTCCTACTTGACCAGGTAAAAGACGAAAAAATGAAAACTTGATGAGAAAGGGTTTCCTTTATACCTTGAGAGAGAGAGAGAGAGAGAGAGTAAGTCCACGTCTTTACCAACAACAAAAATTTAGATTAAAAAGAGCCATAAAGAAGGAGGAGGAGGAGTGTTTTGACCTCGTTGCTTGCTGCGTGGGATGTGGTTGGGTCGTCGCCGGACACTGGGGATGGGGGAGAGAGAGAGGCACAGCTTACAACAGTACTTTCTACGCTTTTGTTTGATTGATTGTTTTTCTTCTACCTCTGCTTCCTTTTGCCCTTTTCTTTTTATATACCATTAGTAAGTGTGTTCTATTCATTCATCTACATTATTGAATAAATAAATAAATAAGAGAAAGGGACACCAAATTTTTATTCCATTTTAGGATTTTACTTGCATCTACCTGTGTCAGCCATTGCCAGCTTCTGCGTGTCTCCGTCCTGTCCTTTTTGACCTTTACCGATGCTCCTCCTAGGACGACGTTATTCTGTTGTTGTAGTATTTGTTGTATGATTAGTTATCTTATTTCTTTACTTCTTCTTTTCTTGGACAGCTAACCAACTGACCATTCACATCACCTTCCTCCCTTCCCCCATTTTGCTCTCCTTTTTTGTTTTTTTGTTACGTTGTACTAGTACACCACAGACAACTACAATGTTGTTAGATCATACTACTACAGTAAGTGCGCTGGTGGTGTTTCAAATTTTAATAAAGAAATAGTAATAATAAAAAAGCAACAACAAATTTCCGAGCTTTTGAACAAGAAATCTATGTTCTTGGTGGAGTAGAAACATGGATTTATTTATGCATATCTCCAATCTAGCATGTATGGCATAAGAATGGGGTTGAATTGAAAAGGAATTTTTCCCATCTGGGACCAGCTCCCTTGCCCTTCACAAGTCATCCAATCTAAGCTAAAGTATAGCTTAGGTTTTATCATACATACGGTCCCCAGTTAAACCAGCCCAGTGACTCCAATGTTGCGTTTCATCAAATACCTGTTTTCTTACAATCCTAGATGGTCCCCAAATTCAGTTTAACTCCTCTAACTGGCATTTAGTTTTTGGTTAAGCATTATGAAGGCACAGATCTAACGTAATAATGTAAATCCAAGTCAAACAAACTCAACCTGCAATCACCATCACTTTGTTTTGGCACCCATGAGCATGAGAGCTCCCAAGGTCCCCTTGATGCTAACGAATGTCGCCTATCCTTTCACTGTTTGGTTTGGTGTCCCCGTTTACGTGGGCACTTCAGTGTAGTAAGAATCAGATTAGCATTATATATGAATACAGTCGACATCTGATTTGTCATTTCAAAAACAACATTATACAATACAGAGATGGACACACATCAGATCAACAGAAATCCTTTAAATTTTTTTTCTTCTAATAATTGCTCTAGATGTTTCTCTTGTATATCCATACACATCTCCAGTGACACATCATTGCTTTCCATCTTTCCATGGTATTGTAGAAGGTTTCTTGGGTCGGAGGATGATATTGTCTTCTCAAACTGCACCAAAGATCATGAATAATTAAAAGAGGAGGGCATATTTGGTTCAGCCCATAAGGAGTAAATTTTTTTATCATCATGAACCCAAAGGCAGGATCTTGTTTCTTTTTGGAGAGGAGGGTTGGATGTCAAAGTTTTGGGCTATCACTTGGTTTTACAATGTCCTGAAGCTTCCACCCACCAAGTCCCGAGGAAGCAAATGCCTGAGAGTGTAAGACATCAGATCAGGCTAAGATAAATGAATATTTTTAAAAAAATAACAGCAACAGTTTCACCTTATGTAATTGAACCATATATAGCACTGGCAAGCAACAATCCTCAAACTTTACAGCCCCGCCCCAGTCATTTCTAAGTTCATTAGATCACTACTAATTTCTTGAACCCTGTAACAGGTAAAAGCATCAATAATTCTGCTCCATCTGCCTCCACCTAAAATATGCTTTTTTATGCAGTTTTTAAGTCTCAATTTAATAGAACTCCATATCTAAATTCATACTTTCATTATTTAGAAACATTCCTATCTATCTGCTAACCATGGAAAGAGGACACTTGCAAGAACCAATGTTCTAAAGCACTGCCAGTACATATGCAGGAACTAAATATTTTCTACGGGGCATTGCTTATTTGATAGCAGGATGAAGGGCAGTATGCCAGCAAACTCACATTTGAAGTGCAAGTTTAAAGGTTATATTGAAACTTGACTACCAAAATCATCAAGCATCATAAAATAGTTGGGTATACTGAGAATAATAGGAACATAAATGGGGTGGGCACTATTGCTGAGAAGGGCTTAAAACTATAGGGGTTAAGAGAATTGAGAATAGGGTAATCTTGGTTAAATCAGTACTTTGAGAAGAGATGACTAATGCGGCCAACAATTATGTCCCAGAAAGAGGTTTGGATGAGGACATTAAGCATAGATAAGCATGTCTTGCAAGGGCCACGATAATCGTGGTAGGATAATCTCAAGGTGTTATTCTGAAAGGAGACGGCTAATCTTTAGCAATTATACCCCATGAATAGGATATAGCATCAATCAGAAAGCTTTCCAATTTTGCATTGCTTTGACGCATAGAATGAGAAGGTCACTGAACTGATGAATACCAGGCACGAAAAGAAAAGGAGCGAGTCTAACCTCTGCCCAGGATTTCCCAGCAGCTTCAAGCAAAGCAGCATTGCATGTATTTAGCTCTATGGAGGCACCAGAGAACATAGAGGCAGCCTCCTCCCACCCCTTATTATGCCCCATGCACCTGTATAATTGACTAAGAATCAGCATAGTTTTTCCAACTTTCTATAATCCCAGTTTGTTCCAGAGATAAACAAGGCAATGAGATTTAAGGTGCAAACAGCATTCAATCAAAATGCCTAAAGCCATAATTTCTTAGCACACTCCATTTCTTCTTTTCTTTCCTTTTTTTGTCTTCTCTATAGCCAATTCTCAATATGCCAGGCATGAGTCAATTAACTCCTCAGCGTCGACGTTTAAGAAAATCATCATCTTTATTTGTTTCTTGGCAGGATAGATTACAAAATGCATTCAAATCGCATTTAGAAGATTGAGAAAATCAAAGAAACAAGACTAAAGAATTTATCTTCTAACCAATGGAAGAAACTTTTTCCAAATCATATTGCCAACTTGTTATCAAGAGAGTGTAGCACACTTATTTAATATACAAATTGCATTGAAATTGAAGAAAGAAACAGGACTAAATTGATCTTCCGATAGAAGAAAGAAACTTTAACCAAGGCAATTGGCAGCAAAAAAATGCGGCAGTACACAAGTGTTAGTTAATCCTTGGGGTGAAAGTGAAGGGAGTATTAACAGCAAAGAAATTGACTCACATGACAGTAAGAATGTCATCCCTTGAGTAATTGCAGATAGCTTGCTGAAGATGGTCGGCAGTCTGACCATCCATAGCTGCAATAGAATAGAAACTTGAAATGAAATGAACCTCTGCATCCAAAAAGTCTGGTACTTGTTGCTGCATTATTTGAAGTGTTTCCTTGGTTCGCAATGCATCACTGTCATCAGTCATTTTTTACTGAGTATGAATATCATTAATTATTGAAGTATGTATTAGTATGTTGTTAGGGTGGAGGGAGAAGAGAAATGAAAGATATGAGAAACCCACCTAGACAAAATAAGTTGAGGTATCCAACCCAAATGTTGGAGCTTTTGAGAGACTTTGGCAGCATCAAGCTCTCCGCTTTTACTCAGTGGCCGGTCATGATCTATTTTTTTTATTAACACAATTAGGAAGAAATTCATAGATATAGCAAACAGAAGATTAACTGGCCGGTTTATGTTTAAGACTAAAGAAATCAATAAGAAGAAAAACGGGATTGTTAAGAGCAGATAAATATTTATTGTTAGTAGATAGTGGGTGAGAGAGAAAGAGAGAGAGACCTCGAAGTGAACGGTCATCCCAGGAGCTCTTAGCATGACGAAGCAAAATAAGGCGACGGGAAACAGATAGTGAATCAGTATCAGTATCAGTATCAGTATCAGCATCAGACACGGCGGAGGCGGCGGTAGTAGATGTGTCTTGTATGACCATGCTGGGTTGCAAGGACCTTGTTCGGCGGCGGCAGCTAGACCTGATTGAAGAAATGGGAGACGGAGGTGGTGGTGTTGGGGAAGGGCAAGGACAAGGACAAAACTTCATCGTTAACATTAACGGGTTTTTTATGCTAGTGGTAATGTTGGTTAGAGTGAGTGTTGTATTCGCATTCATCCCCCTTCCCTTCACTTCAATCCAGTTCACTTGCTCTTCTACTTTCCGATAAATACTAATCTGCTTTGGAATTCGAGGAGTAACATTACATTAATTAATCAACCCTGTAGTCTGTAGAGAATGAAGGAGTTTTACTTTTACAGATGAGATGGCCCAGATCATATGATATGGATGAGGCCTTTTTTGCTTTGCTTCCCCTAAAACAAGACAAACAATGAAACCTGGCAAGCCCAGTTACTTTACTACTAGGAAGATTGGGATAAGGGCAAGTTTTACCTTCCTTTGGTAGTCATAAAGTCTTGATCTTTTTCCCCTCAATAGTCGGGGGCATAAATGTAAGATGCTATTATTTAACTCTCTGACTGGTGCGTCTCACTCTCCCTTCGCCTGTCTATTTTAGCTAGGCCTCCCCCTTCTTCTCTTCTTCTTACAATGATGATGGTAAGTGAACATGACCTTTGATGATTTGATATTGCCATAAGATGGTTTTTGTTTTTGGTGGGCAATTGCAATTACTATTTATAAGTACTGACCCTGCCTCCCCTACTTTTGTTTTTTTTCCCCTTTTTTGGATGCGTTATTGTTGCAGAAGGTTCGATTGAGTCAGACGCAGATCACATCTTAATCCAAAGAGATCTCATACCAACAATCTGCTTTTTTTCGTTTTCCCACCGCAAAATAAACCCTTTAAAAGGTTAGCGGGAATTCAGCACTGATTGGTCTATTATTAATTGTTTTGCTTCTAATTGGATGCTTCATATACATGTGATATATTAGTTCTATGTAATTTTGGGCAGCAAAATGCGAGTGTAAATGCTCTGGTTATTTGGTCTTTTAAGTACTTGAGACTTCTTTACTCATTGTCCGATGGGCTTTGTGTATATTTCGAAGAACTCCTCCTTCTTTCAAGAGAGTTGTCATTTTGAGATAGATTTTGGATGCAGCTTTTCTAGGCAAATGAGATTGTTCATATTCAGTTCAGGTTTTGACAAGTTTTTAAGATTCCCCGAGTTGGGATTTTTCTTCCTAAAGTTTGTTGGATTCAAAGGAGTTTGCTAGTGAGTAAAGGGAGTGTATCGGAGGTTGTTAATGGGAAGCATAAAGAGCAGTCTAAAGAATCTAAATGGTTGAAGTTTTTTTTTTTTCAGTTGGAATAATTTTACTGTATTTCCTTTTTAGTGGTTCACTTTGGTGCATGTATAAGAGTACTATCATTTATGTGCTGAGTCCATTTGTTAAAGAGGAATAAATATAATAGAATCATGATTTCCTTCTCCTTAATTTCTGTTGGCTCAGCTATAAATTTGATCATCGGTTATGTCCCAGTACCAAGGGGATGAAATGGATCACGTGGTTGATGACTATGAGATCGCAGAAGTAGATGATGATGTCTATTTTCATGGCAGATTCATGGCTGATTCAGAGTCAGAGGATGATGATGATGATGATGAATATGATCATTTGGTTTGTTCAATTCATACATCAGTTTCCACATTTTTTTTTGTTATTTTTGCCATTAATGTGGAATGGGTCTTTTGTTGTCCATTACATCATCTGGCACTCTTGCTTTTGATGTGATGAAAAATATGTTGTTTATTTATTTATTTACTATCAGTTTTATTGACAGATCCTGTTTGTGACCTTTCTGTTCTTTTTTCATTTGGCCCTTGGGTGGGGGTGGGTTGTTGGTTATGCAGGATAATAAGATAACGGATACATCTGCTGCAGATGCTCGGAAGGGAAAGGATATCCAGGGAATTCCTTGGGAAAGATTGAGCATTTCCCGAGAGAAGTACCGACAAACTAGGTTAGAGCAGTACAAGAACTATGAAAACGTACCTCAATCAGGAGAAAGTTCAGAGAAGGTAGAATCTATTTTCTCCTAGTTTGTGGTGCTATTGGACTACTAGATACAGTTGACCCTTCTTTCTCACTTGCTTTTATTTTAACCATCTCCAGGAATGCGAACCTATTAAGAAAGGGGGGATGTTTTATGAGTTCTGGCACAACACCAGATCAGTGAAATCTACAATCCTTCATTTCCAAGTATGCTGATATTTTTGTCCCATCAGCTTGAATTGAATTATTTTTTAGTTGTATGATCTACTTGATAAGATTTTCTTGTCTTACATAATCATGATGTCTGATCTCCATGTGTTGGTGGGTTGGGGGGGGGGGTGCTGGATGGTGGTGAGATGCTGATGGATTCCTTATTTAAGACTGAGATGAGATGATTTAAGGACATAGTATTGAGACATTAGCTAATGATTGGCAACTCAGGATTTATTGGAACTTCGGTATCTTAGGAGCCAATCTAGTAGACTTTTTGGGAAGCTAAGATTTTATAAGTATGCAAAGAATTGAAGAAAGGAGCTAGATGTCAACTAATTTAGAGACTTTTGATCATTTGAAGTGTTTTGAATGCGGAAAAAAACTAAAAATGCAAAGGTTTTAAAGAATATTGTTCAAAAGGCTACTTTATGTATTTGAAAACTGTTGTTTTGGCATTGCAGTTGCGAAACTTGGTTTGGTCAACATCAAAGCATGATGTCTACCTCATGTCACATTACTCCATCGTTCACTGGTCATCATTAAGTTGCAAAAAAAATGAAGTCCTTAATGTTTCTGGGCATGTGGCACCTTGTGAGGTATATAAATCTTTTGATGTCTTACAATATAACATCCCACAATATAGTCAAATGCTTTTCTTTCTTTCTTTGTGAAGTTGCGGTAATAACTTCTTTGTATGATAGAAACACCCGGGAAGCCTCTTAGAAGGATTCACACAAACTCAAGTTAGTACACTGGCAGTAAAGGATAGGTTGTTGATTGCTGGGGGGTTCCAGGGAGAACTAATTTGCAAGGTAATCTTTTTCATCTGTAAGTACTTTTAAGTTGCATTGTATTATTCAATAATCATTTTCATCAGAAAAAGAATTTCTTGATTGAATGAACTGAAAATGTAGAAGTCTGATATATCTGCCAACTTTTCTCTATTGTTATGCCCATACATACTTTTTTGTGCTTGTTCTGATTGGTGGTCATGGTGCATATAAATGAAAGTTGTAAGTAATTAACCAACTTACCATAGCCATTTCTGTTGCGATTGTGATGTTTACGATGTGTTGAGTATTTTTGGTTATTTCTGAAAGAATGTTGTATATAATGGCCAATGAGTTGTTTGCTTGCTTGTTTGTTGAGGATGCAGTATTTGGATCGACCAGGTGTTAGCTTCTGCTCCAGAACGACCTATGATGATAATGCCATCACAAATGCAATTGAGATTTATGAATGTCCCAGGTTCTTCATTACTTCCACTTCTTTGCACATTTTTTACTTTAGATGTTGGTCAAGGGACAGTGCCATTTGTTAATTCTATCTGACTTGAAGCAAATGCTGTGCAGTGGTGCAGTTCATTTCATGGCTTCAAATAATGACAGTGGAGTGAGAAACTTTGACATGGAGAGATTTCAGCAAACTAAGCATTTCTGCTTTGATTGGCCTGTGAATGTAAGTATTCCTTCTGTGAATGTAAACATTTCAGCCTAATTATAAATTTTAAGTGCCCCCATAATCATGTTATTGTAACAGATGCTCCAGGTTGTCCTCACTCCAGATTGTCCTTCCACCTTCTCCCACCTTTTAATCTTTCACATTCATGTGCTTTGATTGCACCTTGTTCCATTACTGCCAGCTAGCCTTCATCATGGTTTAAGCTCTTTTCTCTTTCTTCCAGTAACCAATTTCCCAAAACGAGTTCTAAAAGGGTCTTAGATTTGGGAAGTTCCCCTTTTGCTTTGGGAGTATGTTGTTGATGAAGGAAGGTTTTTTGGAGCTCAATAGGGGCTGGTGGAAGGCTTGTGTAGCTAGGGGAACTTATAGTTTCATTGGATCTAGTGAACCTAGACAAAATGCAAAGGTAGTCCAGGATATTTTTCAAAAAGAAATTGTAGGTATGGAATCAATAAGTTTGTGGGAAAAAGGGAGGGAGGTTCAAAGATTGAAGGAGAAATAAGTAATCTTGGATCTTGATGGTGCAAAGAAGAAAGCTGAGCTGATACATGGGAACAATGGTAAAAAGGCTTTGATGGAAGAGATTAAATGGAGATAAATATGGAGTTTTGTGATTAAAAAAAGGAGATAGATATACTAAATATTTCACAAGATTGATTATGCCTTTAAGGAAAAATAAATTAGGATGCCAAAAAAGGGAGGGGTGGGATTGTGATATAAAAATTACGATCTCACCTCCTCACTTTGTGAACATACATGTATGGTTTTTTATTTACTTTGTATGATACTAGTGTACAAAGAAGTCATGCTTCTCATTTGGGATTGTGATATACATTTGAGTGCATGTGCACTCATGCGTCTGTGAGTGTCTATTGCATCCGGGCCTTCGGGTTGTTATGTTTAGTTGTTCTGAGTGCACATCTCTGGATGCTTTCCCCAGATTTGATCTAAAGGATTGGCTGATTTGAGATTTTTATTTACTGAATGAGCATGTATTGCTCATAACATTTGAATTAATGTGTCACATGCTCTCCTTCTATGTATTAATATGTTGCTTCTGTTGATAGCACACCTCATTGAGTCCTGATGGTAAGCTTCTTGTCATTGTCGGTGACAACCCCGACGGGATACTGGTGGATTCTCAAACAGGAAAGGTAGCCTGCTGCATTTGATAAAACATTTTTATTATTATTGTTGTTGAATCCTTTGTTCTTAGAGCTCAATAGACCTGTTTGCATTCTCGGATGTGGGCAGCTTCATCTAATTTGACGTCCTTATTATTGCAGCCCATTATGTCTTTATGCGGGCACGTGGATTTCTCATTTGCATCTGCTTGGCATCCTGATGGCCGCATTTTTGCCACGGGGAACCAAGACAAAACCTGTCGTATTTGGGATGCTCGGAACTTGTCAAAGTCTGTTGCTGTGCTGAAGGGCAATCTAGGAGCCATTAGATCAATTCGTTTTACATCTGATGGGCAGTTCATGTCAATGGCAGAGCCAGCAGACTTTGTGCATGTCTATGATGCGAAGAATGGGTTTGAGAAAGAGCAGGAGATCGACTTTTTTGGGGAGATATCTGGTGTGTCTTTTAGCCCTGATACAGAATCCCTCTTCATTGGAGTGTGGGATCGCACCTATGGAAGCCTCCTTCAGTACAACCGACGCAGGAGTTACTCATATGTCGACTCCCTCATGTGATTATCAGTCTGCATCTGCAATTTCCTATGAACATGAGGATGCTAGATCTGACAATAATGTACATGATGATGGTCACATACCTCATGTTACTCTGCAGTAGAGAAGAAATTGAGAAGAGACTTTCTACTGTTATAGTTTCTTGTTGTGAAATAATGTCGGGTGGCGTAGTGTGAGAGGGAAGAAGTTGGAGAGAAGGGCATGGGGCATACGAGAGCTTTACTAAATTTATATAGTAAAGCTGTTATATATATAGAACGGGCTGTTTGATACAGATTTCAATGCTTTTTTAAAGTATTTTTTATTTGAAAAAAATATTAAATTGATGTTTTTATAGTTTTTTTTTTATGATTATGATGTGGTAATATTAAAAATAAAAAAAAAATCAAATATATTTTCCACTGGAATTCCAAACACTCTAAGTGATTGAGAGAATATAGGGAAGCTTGGGTGTGTATCTTGATACGCAAGCAGGAATCAAAGCATGACCAAGGCAAGGCTTGTGATCATCTAATTATTTTGTGGCCTTCCTTTTTTAAGGAAAAAAGAAAGAAATCGTGCAAAAATTTCCCGGTTCCCTCCTATAATTCATGCTGGCGTGTTGTCCCGGCCGCTTGCTCCAGGGAAATTTGAGAATTTTACCTTTTCAATTGATATTTTATTTTTTTAATACGCATTGCATAAGTTTGGTTCACAACTTCACTTATTATTTTTGTTGCGTATAATTTTCATTTGATTTTATACTTACCTTTATTATTTCACATTTGATAGTTTAAGGAAATTTTAAAAAATATAGCTCTATACTTTTTTAGCATTAAGGAAATTGATACTTCTTTGTTTAAAAAATCTAGTCCAATATATTTCAAAAAGAAACCAACCGTGTTTCAAATGTCAAGCAAGGATTGATAAATAAAATGTCGGTCTTTCTTCATCCTCAACCTCCAGTCTCGTGAGGCTCGTGTTAGAGCCTGTTTATATTTGAGGCAATTTTTGTGTTTGGTTAATTATTAAAAGTAATTTATTATTTGTGGGATCCAATATAACTTATGTTTAAGACGCAGGGTAACCGAAAACAAGTTGAAGCTGCTTTTCTTTTTTTTACCATCTCCACTTAAACAGTGGAGAGCGTCTCTACTATTCATGGCCAGACCGGATCCGGCCCAAACCTAAATGCATTGGACCGGATCCGACCTAGTAAAATTTAAAAAATATATATCTTTTTATTTTTAATTGTGTTTTATTTAAAAAACTAGTTTTTATCATTATTCAATGGCACTACACAATTAAATTAGAATGAGATCGCATAATGACGTATCATTTGCAGAATTTGATTGAAATCCCAATTTTATTCCTGATGATATTTTACCTAATGTTGTTGCACGCTCAGGAAACCATGAAACTGTAGTCCTTGTCGGATGGATTTCGTACGTGATGGAATATAGATAGTTTAATGGAACAATAAAAAATATTTTATATAAAATATTATTTATTTAATATGTAATAGCAGTAGTTAAATCTATAATATTTAAATTAAAAATCATCAATATTAATATATATATATATATATATATATATATATCTTTTTTAGTTATTTTATAACCTCAATTTGAAAAGCATTATTAACCAAACACATTAAACTATTTTTTATTCAACCTCAATTTCAACCATAATTTTAACCAAACACATATAAATATCAAACCAACCTCAACCAAAAGTGCTTTTTATAAAATAACTTTTTTGAAATCACAACCACAAAAACTACCACAATACCAAACACATACAACTGGATTGGTCTTCCGCGCAAAGCCACGAGTTGGTTTAATGTTTTTAACCTAAAAAAAAGTTTATAAGATATTTATGTTTTAAAAAAAAATAAAAGAAATTCGATAATTGGATTAAATTTTAATTAATTTAATAATATGATAAAAATATAAGGCAACAAAAAAAATTAAAAAACAATATCGAACGATGATATTGAAAAAGAAATAAAACCAAAAAGATTTCAATCCCTG
>Ga0307515_10006971_pt1 | contig 22443 bp, 17 predicted proteins | sample 17_EM_MG_FD_194513 | JGI IMG/M metagenome (GOLD analysis project Ga0307515, IMG submission 194513) | Populus trichocarpa ectomycorrhiza microbial communities from riparian zone in the Pacific Northwest, United States - 17_EM | ecosystem: Host-associated > Plants > Roots > Unclassified | place...
GTAATCATCTACCACTGCTTGAGACAGTAGGGAACCTACTATGCAATACAGCAGGCTGAGATGATTACCCTCTCCTCGGGCCTACACCCCCAATCAATACATTATTCAGAATATATCTCTATCTCTGCGAGCAAGTGAATAGAAGGTAATTGATTCTTTCAGAGCTTGAGAATATAGCTTTCTAGGGGTGCTTAGAGAAGTGGAGGAGGGGGAGTTGGGAATAGACTAAAGAAATGATTTCCCTCCAACTTCCCAGGGACATAAGACCCATATTATAAGTCGACATTGTCTTTGCATCATGGCCATTGGGGTTGTCCCTAGATGAGGGTATACGAAGGCATACGGTACGGGTGCATGTCGGCAGGTGCGGGCACAAGGCGGAATGCGGGAAGCCTCCCCGGCACTTCGTCGCCAAGCGATGCGGCATCACTATTCCCTCCTCTCCACGTCAGTATATTTCTTATAATTATATAGTTTTAAAGCTAAGCCGCTTAGATGTAGGAATTGACTAACTTTAGTACTATAAATATAGAACCGCTCACTTTAATACCACTCTGCATCTTCTATGTTCACAACTATAGCCACGGTAGAAGTTATTAAAGAGTTTCCAGGAACCAAGGCACAACAAGTGTTAGATGGTTAGCTCCACCAATACTCTTTTGGCCTTAAATTGATTTCATACGACTGAAGTAGGGCCTTGCTTGCATCTACACTCTCCTCTTGAGTCCGGATGAAATGTTCCAAGGCAGTTCGGAATCCATTCGTTGGCGGGACTTGGTCTGCTGAGGGATGCGAATGTGGAACATCCTGAAGACTAGCTGGAGTTAATACACTCGGTTCCAAGGCCGAAGTAGAAGACCTTCGTACTTCAGTTGTCGAATCCACTTGCGCCTCACTAGGAGGCATTGACGTCTCCTCTGATTCGGAATCCATTGCTGCAGTATGGGCCTGGTTACTCGGGAGGCGAGCATGTCGACGCCGAGACCCATGCAACGAGAGTGGTATCACGTTTTCGTTATGCGTCTCAGTCGGCTGAGTTTGCACCGCCCCATCTACGGAAGGAGTGTCGTGCTCATTGGGGGAGCTAGGATGCACTTGTACCATTGAGGGTATCTCATTCATCAACCTAATGAACTGTTTGATTGGAGCGGACTCGAGTTGCTTCACTGTTGCGGTGAGGAAGGACATTGAAACAATGTAAAAGGTGAGGATACCTAGTGAGCCATCCGCTCCGGAATTCGGTATCAAACGGGCCGTGTATACATGTCCCAGATGAATCCCCAGGCCTACGGTAAAAGCGTTAAGTGCAAGGCTAAGAAGATAGGCGGGAGCTGTGAGCGACACGGCGGAATGGACTGAAGCCCGCTTCGGGCGGTTTCGGGAATTAGACTCTGCGAGCCGGTCATGTAGAGCAGCGTATCGAGTCGCTTGCTGGGGCTGGGATTTTGGAGAGTACATAAGACTCAGAGTCGACTTTAACCACCCATTAGGCAGACGTGCTTCTGCTTGCATCATGGGCCTACTTAGCCAGTCCCTGATATCTTCTGATCCATGGAGACCATTGATTTCTTGCTGAACGGCATGACAGAAGAAGCCTAAGATTGTTCCGGCGATAAGGCTGGCCATGAAAAAAGCTTCGGCCGTCCAATGCGCGCTGCTAATCTTATTTAGCGACAAGCCAACAGTGGCTGCTGGCGTAATGATTGCCCCCTGCTCTGGGTAAGCAGTGTTGAGATTTCAATACTCAGCTTGGTGAATGGGTTATGGATAAACTAACAGCAGCGGCAATCGTGTTGAGGCTAGAAGAAAATGTGATTTTAAAGGTTATCGCGTTTTTATCCTCAGCTCCAAGTACGTTTTTCTCAATCCGCTCCATAACATCCAATGCGTTAGGGCATGTGAAAAGAAGAAGCCAAGTTACTCTTCGACCATATTCGTCACACAAGTTTTGCCTTCCCGCGGATGACCGGGGCCTTTCAACTTCAAACGCGCTGAGGAACTTGCGATAATGCCCAAGTGTTGATATTAGAAGCGGTATGGCGCCCAAGGCTAAGCCTGCAACTTCAAAGCCGGTCATGTTTAAAAACAGGGGGTTTCTGTGTAGAAGAAAGATTCTACGTGTATGAAACTTTCAAGACTAGGTCCAGTACGTTAGACGGTACGAAACCCGGAAGATGGTGAATGAGGTGGTGAATGGGATAGCGCGCATTTCATAACACTAAGTGTTAGTGGGAGTTACAGTCTGATCGACCCCACGTCTCGTGATCGAAAATTTGTTGGACGTTCTAGGTTACTTGCAGCGCTAGTAGAACACGTTGTTCTTACATGCACAGCTGCCATAGTTTAATTGGCTCTTGACATATGTATTGTTGAGAAATCTTTTGGGGGGAGAGGAACAACACGCGGCTTGAGTCATCGTGGATCACTTTAGATGCTTGAGGTTTCTGAAGTACGTCAGAGATTTACCTAAAATAATATTCCGTGGTAAGCATTAAGCAAAGTAGCTCCTTGCGTGTGCATGCGTTTATGAACATCAAGAGGGATAAAAACCGTTAATGGCATGATATAGAATGACTACTTCACACTATTATACAATAATCTTACTAACTCATTGATACTGTTATACATAACTTGATTGACTATTTCGCATCCTGGAGACCTGCAAAATGCTCGAGCTTAAATCTTGAACTCCTGCTAACCACCAGTGCACAATCTCAGCTAGAGAGTGCAAGAACCCTTAGAGTTTCTCAAGATCAGCTCGATGTGGCATGTCTTGGGCTGCGAAGCTCTTTGGAACGCCACCCGCGTAATTTGTTTTGAATGCATTGAACAGCCCTTTCGAGGCCGAGAGATGAGTTCGATGGAACGGAACTCAAGGCAAATTCGGTATGCTTAACGTTCTGAATATGAGACGATGCACACTCCTCAGATCTCAAGGTTAGCGTTCTGGTTCGGGGCGAGTGGAGCCACGACATTCACGATTCTATAAGGAACTACTATATAAGCATCCGATGGGCGTTGAATTGGTCACTCGCCAGCCCACTGAGAACCCAGGCAGGTGTACTCGGATTTTGATACTCCCTCAATCACAGGGATCTGATTCGACTCGCACTCTCTGTCAATCACCTTCTTATCAAGAATATAGCGCTCCGCAACTTGGAATAGCTCTCCACAGTCAGGCTCATTATACTCAGCCGGCTCCTCGACGTCCATACTTTCCAGGACTTTGCAAGCCATGGCAGTTCGTAAGTATATCAAAGCCATGTCTCCCGCGGCGATGAACTCAGGTATGTAACCAGCGGCGTCGGGCCCCATGCTCTCGCGCATGAAGTTAATAGAGCGCATGCCCCAGAATTTTGCCTCCTTCCATTGTTGTAGCTTTAGGTAGACGTCAATAACCCTTGCGACCAATTTTACCCGCAGAATCAGGCGGACAAGTGTGCCGAGTTGCCCGTCATATATACCGCCAGAAAGCGTAGTGTCGAAGTGTGCATCTGCGTAGATTGACCGTTTGCGGCCATTGCAGAGGATGTGCATTGCCCGAAAAGACTCCATGAAGAGCTTAAGTGCCTGCCCATACTCCTTCTTCCGGAATGCTTCTGTTCCTTCTTCCATGAGCCTCGTGGTATCTTCAAAGCATTTTTCGGGGGGATCGTATGGTATCTCCATTGCGGTTTCTAACTGGTCCTTAACCGACTCATCACAGCCCTCAATCAAAACCTCATTGAGCCCCTTGACCTCCCCAAAAGGCATTAGTAGTTGTCGTTGGAGAGATTCCCGTATCGGTGCTTCAGCGAGAGAAGTCGAGTAGGGATTTTGTAAGCGAAGAGTAAGTCGCAGATAAGAATTCAGACCAGATTGGCTGAGAGCCGAGTAATACCATATTCTGCAAAAGAGATGTAGGTCACTGAGTAGTATGATCATAGTGTATGTGGTCGCAACAGCAAATTCTCTGACCGGGCTGTCGACGATCACGAGGAGGTGGTAATCATTGAACTGTTCTGCGCGTTTGCTGGAGGTAACAATGGGTACACTACCCTCAATGGCGACATGATTTTCTGCAGCTGTAAGTCAGCCTTGATTTTTCTAATGTTACTGCTCGTAAGATGCTTAGAATCCACCATATCCGCCGTAATTGTCAGGTCTCCCTTTCAGCTAGGTAATTTGAACGGGGGTCAGGCTAGAAAAGAAGGTGACTAGAAAATTCCAGCAGATATTTCTAACAACACCGAGTTGTAATCGAATATGCAGATCTAGCCCACCTGTTTCTGGCCAAGGTGTCTCAATTCGAATGAATCTAAACTCGCGTCGAAAGACCTTCTGGGCTTCCCGGTATATCTGGCTACTGGCTAGGTAGAGATTAAAGTCAAAACGGTATGACGATTTCTCAGTGCCCTTTTCACAGGCAATTAGGTGGATTGCTGGGTCGAAGTAGTGGCTGTATACAGCTTCGCGAAGCTCAAGTGGAAGGCGAAAGAAGGGGAAATGCTGCGTCGTTGTGCCCGGCATTGTAAGGCTGGGTTGGAATCAGTAGGAGGCTTTATGGCATAGAGCTCTATATAGAGACCGGGGGAGTATGAGGCTATGATAATTACCAGCCGAAGAGACCGGCAGGAGGGGAAGGGAAGGGAACGAGGCCCGCTTCATTTAGTCATGGCCTCGCAATACCAAAACCCACCAATAAGATCGGTTTACAACTTTACTTAGGCCATAATAACTTATTTTAAAGCCTTAAAAACTTCTATTCAAGTAATATTAATAACAAAATATATTATAGCTATTTTTTTTTTTTTTTTGCTAGAAGGCCCTACAGCTAAGAGTTGTGGTTTTACGAGGCCATGAGCCGAGGTTTTCCCATTCAAAAACCAGCGTGTGTGCAAGCTACCCATCATCTCCCTATAAGCTGTACTTTCCTGTAAAGAGTGGTCTATCGATGCCTCCATCGCCATCGCAGAATGAATAGAAGCCATTCTACTACACGCGTCTAGCCTTTGGACTGGAAAACTGAATCTTTCCGTCCTAACCAAACTAACACTGTCGCCTGGAATGTTCCTCTTTCGCCCGCTGATATCAACTCGCTCATCGCAGGTTTCCAGCCGGAAAGCATGGACGATAAATGGTTCATATATTCCGAAGGGCCTAATGACCGGGGTAAACTGCTAGTGAATCTCCATCGAAGCTGGACAGGAATCAAAGTTGCACAAGTGGTGGTCGACGTTACGAGCGGTAGCGAGCACATTGATAGCATTACTTGGAATAACGGAGAGCAGACGAGCCGTTTGAGCAGTCACGAAGCTAAAGAGACCGTTGCTGGGACGTTTAAGTGGGTATTGGGGGTAAAATTTCCGGAGACTGCATTGCAGTGAGCTGAGTTTCTGTAGTATGGCCTGGGTAAGCTATGAATCGATCTATAAAATGCGTGGTTATAAATCCTATTCAAACCACAAGCATGTGGTTGTATTGGCTCCATGAACATCATGCTAACCCGCATAGGTCACTCACGACTCAGCTCTCGCCCTCAGAGCTACTTACGAAAATACATCTTTTATTCTTCAAAGTATTCCACTATTCAAGAGGATAATCTGGTCAGTTTCGACAGAGGTAGTGTAAGTGCACAGGTAGGCCCACAACTAAAGAAGCGGAACGGATAGCATAATATATTTTCGTAACTCAAGTTTTATAAACAAGATACTTCCTAAATGTAGAATGCTCTCTTAATATAACTAATTAGTTCTTTTAATCCGTTTCCAATTCCCTGTCCCAAACTCTCCCCACCCTTTGCCGGGCCTTTCGCAACCTTTCTAGAACTCCACACGGTCTTTAGCTACCCAATCCACTTTACTCATTTCAATCCCAAGCCATTTAGACTCTTTCCACACCCGTTTCAAGCTACCTTTCCAACACCTCCGTACCATATTCCCGTTAGCTCTGGCTGGCACTCTCCTTCCGCCTCGTTCATCTTCCACTTATCCACCTTCACAATCCCTGGTTCCACCACTTGCAACCCTTGAAAAATCGGCTCGATCTCCGCCTTCGGCCGCAGATACAAAGGCATAGGTGTCATAGCATACGCCTTTTCCGTCCGCTCAACCACATCCGTCGTCCTCTCATCCCGCGTCCCGTGGATCATAGCAAAAGTAACTCCCCGGAGCAACCACATTGCGAAAAGCCGCAAGCATGAGCTCGTACTGCGCCAGCAAGAAGAAGCGCACCAGCGCCATCATCACGATACCAACCGGGCCTCCCGAGATCTATCAGGCGGGCCATTTCCGGTGCTTCAGAATCGTCTCCGGCTCCAGCGCCGACGCGAGGATGACGCCCACGCTCTCCGCCGGCGCTGCGCCGCGATAATCTCGCGCGCCTGCCGGACCACGATGTCGTCGATGTCGACGTACACGACTCTGGCCGCGGGGCCCAGGCGCTGCGCGACGTCGCGCGTGTTGCTTGCGGTGGGCAGCCCGGAGCCGATGTCGATTAACTGCGTGATGCCCTGTTTCGCCATCTAGCGCATCGTGCACTGTAGGAAGGCGTGATTTTCGATGACCGCGGGCTTGATTTCTGGAAGGGCGGCTTCGATGATGTTGGCGGCGGCGCGGCCGATGGCGAAGTTATGCGTCCCGCCTAGGTAGTAGTCGTACATCCGCGCGACACTCGATCGGCCTATGTTGTATCCCTCGGGGACGGGGGGTGTAGAGGTTGACGCCATGGTGAGCTGGATTTGTTCTAGATCTGTGGTGCTATGCTTGGGCGGTGTATGAGCTTTGAGTCGACTATCTTCAGAGTATGCTGATGTTATAATGGTCACGGGTAGGTTAGTCTTTATACTAGACAGCTGCGATATTTATACTCTTTGCCATGATCAAAGTCCTAGCACATTTTATTCGATCATGGTACTCGATAATGTCTTCCGGCTCTCCCATCATTATAGCAGAGTCCAATGTCCGCATAAAAAACTCAAAAGAGCAGGCCTGGCCGTGAGTAAGCCACCAACCGTCTCTACCTGCGGCTTATTCTTTCATTGAAGTGTCATAGGTTGAGGTGCTGGCTGCAACATGTTGGTAATCAATGGTGAGAACGAGTCAAGAAAAGAGCTAAATTGGGGCTGGCCTTCTTCAATATAAGAGAACGCATATCCTAGCGGAATCGCTGCGCGAGCATGAGAATAATGATACAAATATCCCTGCTTCATGAATCATAGATTTGATTTGTCAACTTTCTTCCTTGTCTAACCTCCGCCCCCATCATCACTCGCGTCAACACCGCAGCTTTAGTGCTAAACTAAATAAGCTCAACCATACACGGTGTAGTGTATTCTCCATAGCGTCTTTTAACAAGCATGAGGGGATTTCATGACACTAAAATTACGAGTAATGTTAGTCAAGAAGCGTGAGAAAAGATTGAGGGAAAAGATCAAGGGAAAAAGACATTGCGGGCTAGATACGTTGTTCATATTGGCTTTACCATTACACATGACAATAAACTACATATATACCTGAAGCAACAATACTTTAGAAAACATCAGGATCGACCCTCGGGCGTACTAAATCTTCGTACATCAAAACAGGGGGACATGAATCACTCATGCTTCAGCCCATCTAGATAGATCAACAAGCGCTTCTTAATCACAAACCCAATCAATTTTCCTGATCCCTCTTCAGTCACGCAAAGATATCGCAACCCCAGCTTCCCAAATATTTCCACCGCATACTCCATCGGCGCTTTTGAGCAAATCGTAATAGGAGTCCGATCAACGAACGTGCTAAGGTCATATTCACCTTCTTCCGCATCCCCAAGTAATCGGACATCCACATCATCCCCAAGTTCTTGCCCGAGTTTATTTAGTCCGAAATCAAGCTCGGGCTCTGCGATATAGCCTTGCAGAAGACCTTTCTGCACAAGCACGATCCCGCCGTCCATAAGACCTCGCCGATGTAGATAACCAAGCTTCTCTTTGAGGATCTTACGAGGAACCTTATTATTTTGGGGTACGTTAACGGTGAGCTCGACCATGGTTGTCGCAGGCGGGATTAGTGCTTCTACAAGGGCAGAGGACTGGTGCTGAACAAGGGTAAGGGCGTGATCAGTGTCGAGGAAAGGGTGACCTAGTACGGATTGTGCAAGGTCATAGACGGACTCCTTGCTCAAGGCATCGGCGGTCCATTTGGCGACAAGGATGGCAATCATGTGAGGAATCGTATATTCAAGTTCTCCGGTAAGCTGAAATGAAGTTAACCACCATCGTACTACATCCGTGATAGAATGAAAAGTCATGATGCCAAGTTAGAGGGATAGTTTAGGCCTTTACCTCAAACATAATCACGCACAGAGAGATGGTCATTCTGGTCACGCCGGCGAGAAACGCGGCTGCACCAACCATGGCAAAAATTCCCGGCGAAATAGTAGTAACCCATTGCCCGACTAGTCGGCCGAATAGGGCGCCGCCAACGAGAGCTGGAATGATGATACCGGATGGTACCTTTAAGCCAAAGGTAATTGTGGTTGAAGCCAGCTGGACGAGTGTTCCGTAGGCCAGCCAAGCAATGTAATCCCATCTTCCATCGTCTCGGCGCTCATTTCGACAAACCCACGTATCTTTCGTGTCACTGCAATTGACGAGCAGGTTTTTGATAATGATATCTCCAGGTGCTCGGGTAGCGGGATTCGGGTATTGCAACGCAGCAGTTATGAGAATGACTAAGAATACCTCGAAGACAGGATTATCCTTAATAGTAGGTAGTCTAATGCCGTGAGATTTCGCTTCTTGAAGGTTGTCCGGAAGACTATGACTCTTACCTCCTAAACCATTTAGCCCACTTGAAATTTGCCGTAGTAAATGTGCCACCCCAGAGACCCCCGGCAATGCCAAGAAATATAAATACAAGGTAGTGCTCAGGACGGTACAGGGTTCCGTAATTCATTTCGAAGAGTACCAATTTGCCCGTGCCGTGAGGATTCAGAGCCCTCAGTGTCATGGCGGCAACCATGGAGCAGAGGAAAGTTCTCCACAGAACCTTTCGGGGAAAATATACGCTAATTTCCTACGTTCCATAGGATTAGAACTTTCACTTGTTGAATTAGAAATAGCGACGAACCTCGTAGGCGAATAACACGCCGCCAATTGGAGCGCCGAACGCGGCACTCAACCCAGCTGCGCAAGCAGCTGAGAGAATCTCTCTCAGTTTCTTGCCGTTCTCGCGATACTTTGGAAACATTTGTACGACGAATTGTCCAACGCAAGCAGCGATGTGGATAAAGGGGCCTTCCTTCCCTAGGGACATCCCTGTGGCGACTGCAAATACGGCGCCAACTGCTTTCAATACGAGGATTCGAAGATCGAGGAAGTGGGGAATAACAAACCCGCTAAGAATAGTCTTGATTTCTGGAATTCCTGAGCCGGCAGACATATATAGGGACTTCCCTACCGTCAAACCATCATTAACGGATGTGGCAATGCCATTACTATAGTCTTTCTTGGGTGCCACAGAAGGCAGTGCCCGTTTAGATAGCATTGTCACAGAGGAGCTGACGATACCGAAGAGAACGGCCCAACCAACGTATATCCCAAAGCGCATTCCATAAGAATCGCCCCAAAGTTTATATTGATCACAGAGCTTGCCCTCTTCTTCGGCATACTGGCAGCAGGCTTCATGGTTGAGAAGGGGATTTCTCGAACAGTATCCGTATTTCCAATCCCCCACAGTGGCGACAGAAAGATCGACGGCAACCGCAACGAAGGCCATTAGAGCGCCGATTATCGATACGGCAATCCATCCAGAGCAAGCGTCGAAGTTACAGATAATTGCGGCGCAAAGACCTTTGCGAGAATGTAAAGCGCGGAAGCGGTATGAATCCTTGACCTATCACAACTACAATTAATGACCATTTAGAATATTATGGTGTGCGAGCATACTAGATCATGAAGCCAGTCAATTGTAGTGTAGTCGTTGTAGGCAAGCCTTTCGCCGATAGCAGTCCCAGCCAAAGCTCCCTCCTCTTTTGTGATGACTGATCGAGCTTCCTCATCATACCGAGCTCGTGGAAAGAGGAGATGGGTGCGCTCGGTAACCTCATGTGCATGGTCGGCCATGTTGACGAATGGCTTTGGTGAGGAGCAGGTATTCCGGACCAGAGCGAAGGAGAGAGATGGTTAATGAGGGATGATAAGAAGGATTCCGAGTAGCAGCCATAGCATCCAGAGGCGGACGCCACATAGAAGGTGTTCTTTTTGCCGTGTGTATCTGAAGGCGCGCTCCAGGCCAAAGGAGGCGTGTTGAGGGGCATCAGACCCTCGAACCCATTTTTGACGCTAACATGCCTCGCAGCTGATAGCGGACACGCGGGGGGATCAGAATATTGTGATTGGTGAGCCTTGACATTCGTGCATTCATACCTTCGTACAAACATTGCAAACTTCCAAGGCCTCTTCATGATTTGTCTAACGCACTCTACTATGATAATTCCACTCTATCTAGTTGTAAACCCTAAAGCTTCCCGAACCAACTCTATTTGGGTTAGAGATAACCAGAAACGAGCTATCTCGTGACCAGGAGATTTCTCAAAGATTACATAATAGGATCAGGTGGTGAAGTTGAATTCACATAATTGGTCACGTGATGTAGATTTTAACTATTCACGTCGTTTTCTTCTTTAAGTAATAGCACCACCACCACTACCACAACTGCTACAGCTGCTGCTGCTACTGCTACATCTTCTGCTCCTGCCCCTGCTGCTGCTGCCGCTCCTGCTTCTGCTGCCGCTCCTGCTTCTGCTCCTGCTCCTCCACCACCACCACCATCACCACCGCCGCCGCTGCCACAATGTCCGCGCCCGGCCGCCATCACTCCTCCGTGCCCACCCCGCGCAGGGCTGCATCGTCTCCGCGTGGGACTTCGGTCCCAGCGGATGAGCGTGCTGGTAATAATTAGCACCATAAAGAGAACCGCAAGAATATACTAACTTGTGAATGGCTGCTGCCACCGCCGCCAGGCCCCTCCCCGCTCCCACCACCACCACCATCACCACCACCACCACCCCGCCAGTCCCGCTTGCCCGTGTCCGTTCCCGCTCCGCGCGATTCCACCAGATTGCGGAGCTGTACCACCAGATTGCGGAGCTGTACCAACAGATCGCGGAGCTGCGCCTCCATTTGGTGGCTTTGTATTATGAGGAGGCGGAGGAGGATGAGAATAAGTAGGAGAGGGAGGAGGGGGGGGGGGTTTACTGGGCCCTACGGGGCAGCTACGGAGGTCTTTTTGTTTTGGTGGATTAAAAAATATATAATTAAATCAACCTACCTTATAACTAAAGCAGAACTTCCGGAGAAATGATATTCTCCGTTCCTGTTTGATTTAGGGGAAGCAGTACTAAAATACCGTTTACGATACTAACCCGAAATAGCGCAACATAAAGCTGACCGTGCGTAAAAACCGGCATCCGTAAGTCAATACTTACAAAGTTAAAAGACTGACCCTGCGACTTATTTACGGTCGTTGCAAAAGATAAACGAATAGGAAACTACCGTCGACTAACAATAAACGGCAGCTCACCTTCCGTAGAAGATTGCTTAATCCGCGGGATAGCCCGTAGCTGATTAGCAAAGGTTCCGCCAAGAAATGTGGGCTTCAAGACAGCAACGGCCCATCCGGGTAACAACCATAGGGGTACCGTTACAGAGGCCCTCTTAGGATACATATACGGCAGATCTCGCAAGTTTTAAACCGACTAAATTGGAAGGGTTGGCGTGGCTGGCTATAACAAGAGCAGTAGCGCGGAGAGGAGTTCTGTAAAGATTGCTTATGGGCGTGCTGAGGAGGCTGTTGAAGAGGCTGCTGAAGAGGCTACTGAGAAGGCTGTTGATAAGGCCGCTGCGGAGGCTGCTGCGGAGGCTGTTGTTGGGCCTGTTTCTTCTCCTTCCGCCTATACTGGCAGTAAACACACGTAGTAAGGCAGAGGCTGTCAGAATTAAAGGAGTATTCGGAAATAGACCTAGAGCAATGGCAACGGGCACAAAATAAGCGGTTAAGGGGGGGATCCATGAGTAGGTGGTAATAATGGCAGTTAGTTATCTCAGTTGACTCAGACCCTCGGAGAGAAAATCCACCTTACCTCCTGCAAACTCCTGAGCCAATAAGCGGCTGGCACCGCCACACCTAAGCCAATTAGCGACTGGTGCCGCAGCTAATGTACGCCGCAGGCGTTAGTGCTTGCGCTAGCTTTAGCAGCCAATTACAAAGCGCCGAGGTGGATTCCTCTCCGAGGGTCTGAGAGATTATGGGCGCGTTTGTAAGGGCTGTATAGCCTCACTGGTGGACGATAGTTGTATTGCCTTTAACGTCGTACTTCGACCCCTAATACAGCACTTCTCAGCTCGCCAATACCTCCATTTGAAAGCTCATCTCCTACTCTATATATTGCATTCGCAATGGAGCCCAACTGTGCCCCTAATACCCTTACAAACATCCCTACAAACGTCCCTACAAACCCGCACGAACGCATGCACGAACGCCTGCACGAACGCCTGCACGAACGCCTATATAAAGCTCTGCTCAAAGCTCTGCTTAAAGCTCTACTCGAAGCTCTGCATAAGGCTCCACTTAAAGCTCTATCGAAGCTCTGCTCGAGGCTCTGCACGACGCTCTGCTCGAAGCTTTACTTAGGCTCTGCACGGAGCTCTGCTCAAAAGCTCTGCTCAAAAGCTCTACGCGAGGCTCTGCTTAGAGCTCTACTCGAAGCTTAATACGGAGCTCCAAAACTCTCCTAATACGCAGCACTAATATACTAGGAAGTCTCTATAATCGTCTACACGAACGGCTCTATAAACGTATACGATCAATTAACCAAACATCCGTACGAACGGCTTTATAAACGTCCATACAATTAATTAATTAGTCACCTACACGAACGCCCGTACGAATGTCTGCACGTCTGCACGTCTGCAATCTATACGTCTGCACGCCTGCACATGGCTCTGCACAAGGCTCTGCACGAAGCTCTATACGAAGCTCTGCACGAAGCTCTGCACGAAGCTCTGCACGAAGCTCTGCACGAAACTCTACACGAAGCTCTACACGAAGCTCTACACGAAGCTCTACTAAAGCTCTGCACGAGCCTCTACCCCCTACTGCGAAGCAAATCTATACCTACTAGTATAGGTATAGTATAATTAGGTGAGCTGTTTGTAATAGGGTATAAGAGGTACCTTATAAAGTTTAATAGTGAATAGAGTTGTGGTGGTGGAGTACGGTCGCTGTGTTAATGAGGCTGGTAGGTATAACCGGGTTCAAAAACGTGTCTTTAAACTTTAAGGCTGTACTTTACCCCCCAATACATTAGTTAGCTAGTTATAATTATTATAATTAAATAGAAGCAGAGATTGTAATTTAAATGCATCGCGAACTATAGCTGCAGTTACTATATTAACCCTATTATAGTTGCTTAAAGTTAGTATATGTTAAGAATCGCGCCCGGTTTACAGCAAACGCGCGCCCATAATCTCTCAGACGCTTCGCAGAGGAATTTTTGGGGTGGCAGGGGTGGTAGGGGGTAGCGCGACGTTCTATTGGCTCAGGAGTTAGTGCGCGCCGCTAATTGGCTCAGGAGTTCGCACGAGTTGGCAGAGTGGGGCTGTGGCAAGAGAGTGGGGCCATGCAACGCCACAAATTCCTCAGCGAAGCGGCTGAGGCACCTGAGATAAGCAGTTAGTAAGTTTAGTGTTCCTGCACGTGACAGTGTCCGTACCCCCGTTGAGTGGCGTTAAACACCAACAGAAGCTGGCGCCTGACGACCAGGGTCTGCATCAAGTTACCAATACGAGGCAGAGTCGGATGTGATTATGCATTATGTCGACCGGAATTTGAGGCTATATATTGTCCTAATTGGCGTTGTCAATAGGACTGGTCTTTTTTGGTGTTAGTTAGCGGTCAACACATTGTCTCAACCCTGGCTGCATACTGGTGGAAACATGATGCATATGAGACTGATGACGGTGGCAGATTTTCTAGTATGCCCGAACTGTGCGCTTTGGCCTGTTTGCAGTCTAGATCCAAAGCTGCATGGGGATGTTTGGTGAGCTATTCACTAGTGTAGTGGGTAGTGCACTCAAGTCTGCCTGCGGGGTAGGACACACTCGCAGTGCTTTTATCCATATTCACTATTGATTAACGATTATTGAATATTGAATATTGACACTCAATATGCAATATCAATACTGTAAGCTTTGCAGTGTGAAGAATTGAATGAACGACTTAATTCTAAATCTATGGAAATCAAGGATACTATATACAAGAAATAGGTGGCTAAGGTTGTCGGCGATACCGTCGACGATTTGTAACTGTTACTCAATTGCCACGAGGTCGCCATTGCCACTCAGTCGGTGATAGGTAATAAATAGGTAATAGAAATAATTAATAGGTAGACATCAAAGACAGGGGTAATACAGTAATAAGACATATAATGGCAAGAGGCATATAAGTCAAGAAACGGGTGGTGAGTCATAAGGTAATGCGAGCCTTGGTAGTCAGTTACACCCCCCCCCAGATTTAACGGTGTAGTTAAAGCTGCAGAAAACAAAAATAAAGGTAGAGACTATACCAGAATAGGAAATTTAGATGCAATTTAGGAGTAGCAAAAGGATGCGGTAACCGTAACGGATATTGTAAATATCGCGGATATTACAAATATTGCTAATTACTAGATAAAGTATCAATTTAATGTCAAATATCTACCAAATTTAACTGCTTTATCCATGCTTCGTGCTTTTAACAGGGTAAGATTTTAGCAAGGCCGTCAGCAGGCATTTTGTCTATAGAAACCCATTATACGTTAATCTTTTTATCTTAGACCTCCTATCTTAGCCAGTGCTGATAGACGTCGATATATCGAAGCTTAGTGTTAAGTTTTGGTGTATCCTATCTTAGGAGTCATACGGTTTACATATTATCGCAAAATAGGGTAAATTCGCGTTCTAGATTAAAGCCAATTGCCTTAAAGAAATGCTGCCACTAGATAATTTTAACAGCAGTAGTAGATAGGGAGAGAAGCTCCGCTTTAGTAGTTAAGCGAGTTACTAATTATTGTAGGGTCGTCTTCTAATTGATTAGTCCTCCGAATAGGATAAAAAGGTATCCTTAAGAGCTCCGTCTAGTCTCTTTATTGTCCACAAATGCTACGTCGGATGCTCCGTAAAAGGTAACATCTTCTCCTTTAAGGTTTCTAAAGTAGACGTAGGCTCCAAATACTTCGCCAGAGTATTTAATAGCTATTAATTTTGTTCTAAGGCAGTAGGCGATAGCTTAGTTTAATATATTAAGGTATTTTTAATTTAGATTAGTAAGGAATTCGGCTAGTTTTAAATGCGTCTTAGTAATATTAGGTCTTCTAAATACGGCAAGATAGATAAGTAACCCTACTCGTTACTAGTAGGCTAGCGTTCTTTAAGGGTTCGTCTACTAGTCGGACGGAATTAGTTCTTTAACAGGAAGTAATAACTTAGAAAATCTTCCTAGTAGTTAAATATTAAATTAGCTAGCTATTTTTTTAATATAGAAGTCTTGGTAGAGCTAGAGCTTTTAACTTAGTCGATTTTATTTAATATAAATTCCTAGGAACTACTATAGGTCTCCTAGTACACGGATCTTATATTAGTATAGTAGTTTAGCTTTAAATTCTTTAAGTCTTAAAAGGTCCTTTTTAGCAAATAGAATGGCAATATCGTCTATATAGAAGAAGACAATAAGTCGTCTATTAGTAAATAGGTAGTTAGTACCTAGAATAAGTGTCGGTATACTCGCATTATTAACATACACGAATATCACTTATAGTGGTACGTATGCGGTGTTAAAGTTAGTAGTTATTAATTGTCTAGAAGTAAGGGGTTGCTCTAAGGTTAGGTTAGCTAGCCTTGCTTCGTAATCTTGCGACCACATTATATGACTAACATTCCGACACTAAAGCAACTTTAAAAAGAGGGCTAATCTACACTCTAAAGTTAAGTCTACTTTTAGACTATTTATAGCGTATATATAATAGCTAGAGATCCAATTAATACGCAATAAGAAAAAGAAGAAAAGTTATTAGGGGTAGTAGGTTAATATATCGCGAGGGCCGCTAAGGCGCTAGTAGTAAGCGAGCCAATAGCAATTTTCTATACTGGGTATAGAAAATCCTAATTAGCTAGTTAAACTTAGGGTCCGCAGAATATAGCGGGTGGCGTGCCCTAGCACCGTCACAACCCATAAGCCACCTTTTATTGCTCCTTACGCTTTACCTAACCTATAGCCTATATATTAACTTAGTTCGTATTAATAAGTCGCTATAGGGCGACGTAAGGCTTCCCCTTGGTCATCGCGTCCGCAGGGTTAGCTTCACTATTAATCTATTTAACTTCTGTAATCTGCTAACGTTTATAGGCTTATTATAGGCACATTATATCAATTATTAATCATTTCTCTTGTGTGGTTCTAAGTCGTACGAGACAGTTATATAGTAATTTAGAATCGGTGTAGAGTATAAACAAGAGGTTAATCTATAGGACTTTGTCTACCGTAGACTTAATAGCAACAGCGATATTAAAGCTATAAGCTATTCCGTAGAGTTTAGAAGCTAGAACGCTTCTAGTAACTCTTTTACATTTAATTAAGCTCTAATGGACGATATTAGCCTTCTTAGTTGCGTTAGCTAGTATAATAACGTAGCTAATTTACGAAGAGAGGTCCTTATTATTAGTAAAGGAAGTATTTATAAAGACTAAGAGCTATAGGGTCTTAGCCTCTAATTTAATAAACTTAAGACCTTTGTATAAGTTCTAAATCTACTAACTTAGGCGCTTATTTAACTTCCCTATATCTACCTCTTTAGGATTAATTACCTAGGCAGTAAAGGATAAGTTAAATAAAGCTTTTAGCTAACAGACTAAGGCAATATAGGCTCCTCTAGCGCGTTAGGCGATATACTAGTCCTTTAGCGTAAGTAGGCTACGCGTAACTCCTCTAGAGCTAGTACTATCTGCTAGCGTAGTGTTAACTACACTAAGGTTCTTACACTAGCGCTTTTATATTAGCGTAATACTTCCGTCTTATACCAATTAAATAAGTCCTCTATTAAACTTAACTAGTATATTAGCGGTCAGTTACTCTCGCTCCTTAGCTATAAATTTAGCCTCTATAAAGGCATTATCTATAAGGAATAGCGTATTATTAGTCTATAAGCTAACAATTCTAAAAGGTTTATTACTGTAAAGCAAGTAAGGGTTATATATAGACTAGTCTATTCGCAGCTAATTAATATAGTATAAATAGTAGGTCTTAAACTAGTAGTTTCTAGCTTTAGGCACTCCGTAAAGTAGCTTTATAACCTTTAGAATAGAGTCCTTATTAATTCCTAATCGTTTATTTAGCTTATATAGTAGTCGTATATAGAACTCGCGGTTTAGGTTCGTAGTAGACTAGATATAGGCTTATAAGATATCTTAGAGGTAGAGTTATATCTATAGTAGCATAGCAGCGATATAGAGAATTAGCCGCTAGCTAACCTATTAAATTGTTAATAACTAAGTAAAAACTAGCTCTTTCTCTAAATTATTATAGGCCTATACGATAAGTTATAATTTCTTAAAGGCTTTATTAGTTCCCTTATTTTTAATCTCGTTAATAAACCGTAAGTTAAAGAGTCTAACCCCCTTTGGTATATCGTGTAGCTTAATAATCTTAAAGATGCCTTTCTTAAGTAGGCCTATGACCTCCTTTTGTCGTAAAGCACTAAATTGGGTATTACTATCGTTCTATAAGTAAATAGTGGTGCTAGCCGTATCTGCGGTATTATTGTCCTATAGGTAAATAGCGATATTAGCAATATCCGCAATATTACCTATAAAAGCGCCTATATCTATTATAGCATCTATAACAGCTATATCTGCGACGGTTATAAGCAATAGGTATTTACGGGGGCGACCTCTACCTTACTTTAGCGGTAGCTGTAGTTTAGCCTTAAGTAACAATTAAGGTTCGGCTAGTAAAGGTACTAGTTTATTTAATTTAATAGACTCTCGTAGTTCGACTAGGTCTTATAGGTCTAGTAGGTAGGGTTTTATAACCGTAAAGCAAAAGGTTATAGGTCTATTTAGTAGCTTTATAGTGTAGGTCTTACCGTTAACAGTAAGTAGCATATATAGTCTGTCCCAATAACCACTTTAGCTAGTATTGCCTTCTCTCTAGACTAAGACAGGCAAACTAGGTAGGAGGCCGTAAATAGCGTTAGTTCGTGGTCCGTTTTGTATATTAAGAGCGTTAGCAATTTATCGTTTAGCTTATAGCTTTTAGATTTCTACTATTGCTTTCTTAATAGCCGTAGCTTGCTATGTAACTAAAGGTAATAGCGCGTCCGATTTAACTATTTAGGGGTAGGCTCTAAAAACTAGGAGTATAGGGACTAGGCCTTCTAGGCTAGCCGTATTATTAATAGCTTTAAAGGCCATTTATAGGGCCATCTCCTTACTAATTTTAGGGATTTTAGTTATAATGATTTAGTAGGCTCGTTATAGCGGACTATAGTAGTGTTCTACCATTTTAATAGAATTATATGATTCGACTAGAACTAACTTTATAGTTGCTCCTATAGTAGCAGCGTAGTACTTAAACTCCTTACTAATAAAGTTCTTTCTAGCGTCTGTAGTAATTAAGTCTAGTAGTCCTAAATAGCTATTAATCTAGCACATTCGAAAAACATCCTAAGTATGCTTGGCGCCGATATCTTATAGCCATCTACTAGCTTAAAATTAAGTTACTTTGTCGACTATATATAGTAGGGGGGAGCCGCTAATATACATAATGTTGACGATAATATTGTAATTAAAATTGACGTTATTTTATAAGGTAAAGCGAAATCTACCTAGAGATCTGCTATGCTTCTAGCAGTAGTAGCAGAGTCTAGTTAGCTCTTTAATAGCAGATCTATTGGTGTTATGGCCGTAGCTAGCCTTATTAAGAAGCTTTTATAGTCTATTAACTAACGGGTAACCAAATCAACGGTATAGACGTCGTAGTTCTACGTCAGTTAAGTAGTAAGGGTTCGTATTAAAAGACTTAACTCAGTAAGACTATAAGGAGAAGCTCTATAAGAGAAATGGGTGGCCAAATCGTCTAACTACTAGCACCTTTTTAGTGCGAGTGATAATAATATCCTTTAGGTTATTATATTTAATATAAAGTCTATCTATATCTACTAAGCAAAGTAGGAAAGAAGTATCTGCTTTAATAATATGGAATTATACCTTGCCTATAGGGCTGTTAACGTTTATAGTTCCGATAGATATAGAGGCTCCGATCCCAAATTAGACGGTTATTTAGCCCTTAGTTAACGTGTTAAGACTTATAAACTTATCTACGGCCTATAGAGCTTAGAATTAACTATAGCTAGCTATAGACTTATGCGAAGCACCTATATTAATTATAATTCCTATAAAGACCGTTAAGGTATATCGTAATGCTATAGCTGTAGCCGTACTATAGGCAAATGGGTTGGTCTCTATATAAGGTTCTATAGTAGACTCTATAGTAAGTTCTAAAGCCGTAAGCAGGTATATATAAGCCTTATTAGCTAGTTCTACGCTTATAAAGGTTACTTCCTCTATAGTAAGTATTCCAAAGGTAGTAATATAGGTAGAACTATTGTTAGGTTCTCCAGTATTACTTTTAGAGTTATTAGCGTTATATATATAGGCTTTAAAGTCTAAGTTATTCTCTTTATCTCTTTCGCAGGCGGCGATGTATTATTTAAAGTAGTTGTTAAAGTTACCCTTATTGCGGCCCTTGATATTAATAAAACGTCTCTTATAGTTGTTTTTAGACCAATTACGCTCCTCCTCTATATATTTCTATAAACGGCAGTCCTCCTTCTTATAGACGTAGCACTTAGCCTTTAGTCTGCCGTTAGTTCTATAAGGGCGATTACTGCCGTAGCAATTAGTGTTTTAGTCTCAATCCTAGTTATTTCGGTAGTAACATTAATCCGTAAAAAAGGTTTAGTGGGACGATCTTATTAAGGCCTATAGGGGGTGTTCTTTTTCCTACGTAATAATAGAGGATTATAGCTTACTAATTAATTAAGAGAGGTCTTCTAAAGGGTTAGAGATAGTAATACGGCATACTAGTACTCCCTGGTAAGTAGTAACTAACTTATTTATAAGAATGCGGTTTATATAAAAGTCTAAGTATAGTCTATAACGTTGCTTTAGCAGTTTATCTATAAGCAGTTAGAAGTTTTAATAAATTAACTTATTAGGGTTCTCGTCTATAACTCCTTAGAGGGTTATACTATTCCACTCCGTAAGGTTCTTACGGTAGTATTCCAGCCCTTTAAAGAATTATTATATGTAGTTGCAGGCTTTAGTAAAAGGTCTTAACTTAAGGTTACTATTATAGTAGTGGTCCTAAGCAAGCCCCTTTAGCATACTAGGGAATGTCACTACATAGCCTTCTAGTAGTAAGCTAGATCTCTTACAGATGTTATAGAAGATAGTTAACTTAAAGTTAAAGCTATCACTAACTCTATTATACTTTTGGTCGTCTATATAGATCTTTATAATTATAGCTACCTCCTTACTATATCCAGGTCCTTGCCTAGGTCCTTACTCCACACTAGGTATGGCTAGTTCAAGTAGTGTATATATATATAGCTGCTGCGGTTACTATAGCTACTGCAGTTACTACTCTCTTAGCTATAGCAGTTGGTTAATAAGAGCGTAGATTTGGTTATAATTGGAGGATTAAGGACCGGGGGGGGTAGTAATTAGAGTAGCTAGCGGTGCAGTAACTAAAGTAGCTAGTGGTATAGCAGCTAGAGTAGCTGGCGGTGCAGCAACCGGAGTAGCTAGTAGTACAGCAGCTGGAATAGCTGGTAGAGTTAGTAGAGTAGCTAGTAGTAGGGCTAGAGGTATAGCAAGCTTATCTAAGGTCGAATTAAGTCGGTCTTATAGAGTTATTATAATTATTGGCTTTACCTCTATAAGGGCCGCGATAAGCTCCTCATCCGTCTATTTATAAAACTCTTCTTTATTAGTGACGTCCGTTAGCACCTTACTAAGAAAGTATTTCTTATCTTGCTTAATAATATATACTCCTCTCTTAACTAGGTATTAACGGATTCCTATTCTAGTATTAGATTATACTTATTTAAAGGTCTCTAGCGTAAAGTTCTTAAAGTCTTTCTAAAACACTATCCACAATATAAAGTCTATAAGGTTAGATTGTGTATATAGATGCATCTTAGTCTCCATATACTCCGTTAGGTTATTATCTATAGCCATCTCCAAGTTAATTCCGTAGCCGTATTTAGTAATTCTTTCCTTCTAGTTAATTTCTATATTATCGTGTCTTTATATATAAGGGTAGGTATAAGGGTAGGTATAAAGGTAGGTATAAGGGTAGTCGTCAGTTCGAAGAAGTTAAGGTTTAAGGTAAGGGTATAAAGGTATATACGTGTCCTATTAACAAATCTACAGTTTTTAGACACTGTAAACAATTCTTAGCAGAGATACGGTCCTCTAGGCAATCTAATACGTCAATAGTTAAGTTAATACGTGGTTTTAAGCTTTAAGGGTCCTCTAGGCAATCTAACGCGTTAATAGTTAAGCTAATATATAGTTTCGAGCTTTAAGGATAACGTAGCTCTCTTTAAGTAAAGTTACGATTCTTTAGGCGATCTAACGCATTAGCAAGCTAATACGTGGTCTTAAGCTTTAAGGGTAACATAGTTTTCTCCTTTAACTAAAATAGGGCGATAGCTCTGCAATTTAACGCGTTAGTAGTTAAGCTAATGCGTGGTTTTAAGCTTTACTATTACGTATTTCCTAATCTATACGTCTACTAATTAGTGTCGGTATACTCGCATTATCAACGTGCACGAATATCACTTGTAGTGGTACGTATACGGTGTTGAAGTTAGTAGTTATTAATTGTCTAGAAGTAAGGGGTTGCTCCAAGGTCAGGTTAACTAGCCTCACTTCGTGGTCTCGCGACCACGTCATATAACTAACATTCCGACAATAAGTTTTAATCCAAATTTAGCTAGGGTACTAGTAAGCTCTTTATACCAAAGTAGCGGTAAGATTTTTAGTCTATATAGTACTATAAGTAGCTCTAGAATATATCCATTTTAATTAAAGCCTTCTAGGTAGTAGTAGTGGACTAGCTTATCTAGTTAAGCATTTATAAATACGTTTACGGCGTTATACTATCAAATTTCTAAATTAAATGCGGCTGCTATAGCCATAAGGGCATAGAATATTTAAGCAGCTAGGGTTACTGCATAGGTCTCTTTCTTAATAATCTATAGGTCTCCACAGACGTATAGTTAAGCCTTTAGCTTCTAAAGGTAGCCGTTACTATTAAGCTTATATTTAAAGACCCATTTTAGTAGTAGAATCTGCTTATTATATACTTCTGCCTTTAG
>Ga0307515_10006972_pt1 | contig 22442 bp, 19 predicted proteins | sample 17_EM_MG_FD_194513 | JGI IMG/M metagenome (GOLD analysis project Ga0307515, IMG submission 194513) | Populus trichocarpa ectomycorrhiza microbial communities from riparian zone in the Pacific Northwest, United States - 17_EM | ecosystem: Host-associated > Plants > Roots > Unclassified | place...
GAAGGAACCATTGCACACACCATCCGAGTGACCCGAGACCGAAGAATGGTGGCGCAGAGTTTAGATCCCACTCGGTGTCGTTCAATGTATCGTTGACGTTTACGATCTGTCGTCCCACACAGTCGGGACGACCGATCGCAATCTGAAACGCAGCGGCACGATAACCGAGCCCTGCTTATGGGCTTTCAGAGATATCTGTGAGTATCCCGACTAACTGTCGAGCCCGGGCGCTGACGTGAGAAACGGAGAAAGGTAGGCGCCTTAAATAAATAGAAATCAGGACACATGTGCTCACATCGTATTCAGTCGTAGATATACACGAGGACAACGAATTTTGGAACGAACGAAAAACGGCTGGAGCGCTTAATTGTCATTCCTTATGGCACAGACTCTCTGACCAACTTTGTGATCCCCGACTGCGGTTTGACCTTGCACCTGTTAAGGCAAGGAGGGGGTGGCTAGCTGCAATAGCTGGTGTTCAGAGTCCGGATCAGTGCTGCCAGGCAGCGTGATACACCCACCGGATCGCGCGTCATGATGTGATTATATTCAACTGTGGGGACTCGATGAAGGGTTCCCTCGATGATCGCGTGGATGTATGAGATGCTATTCCAGTCAGAGTGGTTATTGCGTCGCCCGTTAATGAGTGACTATCCGTAATTCTAGACATAGTTATATCCGTCGTAGAAGGGTGCCACTAGCCGAGCTCTATTACTCAATATCCGGGGACTTCCGCATCGCGTACACCAACGAAACCGGGGAATCAAGCTTCGAGGCGACACTAGCATGTGGTGAGGTTGAATTGGGTGGGTTTGCCATCCTTCCCGCCCTCCTGTAGTTTGGAGGGTTGGCCGGGTTTCGGGTGAAAATGCCGAGGCACCGGGTTCCAGATGCGCGGTTTGGAGACAATATCCACGCCCCGACACAACGGTCGGGGTCCCGACAATTCCCTCAAAAGGCTATTGGTATTCATCTAGACCCGTGTGTAGCACTGTGTAGTCCTGGGGGCAGTCACCCAATGACCGATGCGTGTGCCGACCGGGTTAAAGACTGTCACTCAACATTTGTAGAATCCCACGATCCAACTTGATCTCCGAGGAGGTCACGCATGTAAATGTCGATGGTTGAAATTTGAAAGCTTGCAAGCGCCTTCCGCTCGTTCCGTAAGTGGGAATCCTCACCGTAGAACTCCTGTTGTAGTTCCGCCAAAACCAATGGATCGTCGTCTGGTACGAGGGTAGGAGACGCAGTTCGCGATGGGGATGTGGAACAGGCGAATCTGTTGGCCGTTCGTGTTTACGGGATGGTAGGGGGGCGACTCAGCGTCCGGCTGAAGTTCACCGTTGTAGTAGATGAGTGGAGCCGGAGGGGCAAAAAGCCAGTCCATAAGTACGAGTGGTGATTGATGGGATTTGACATACTCGGACGATAGTCTGTAGGGGTTGATGAATTGTTGTCGTTCTTTCTCTTTTCTTTGCAGGTGCAGGTATCCACCCAGACTCGGGGGACTTTCTTGACGATTTAGATGAATTATGTGACTTGGACGGGTGCCAGGGCTCCTCTTCTACCTTATGCTCTGCGGTCTGGAGATCCCTCTGTAATGAAGCGTTTTGGGACTTGAGTTCGTCAACCTCGGCTCACCGGGTAAGGATGGTGAGGTTTGGCTCGATCATCGCTCCCTCGGCTTCGATGGGATTGAAATAAAAACGACTCGTTTTCGCGACAAACGAGAGGCCCAAGAAGTTGGCTAGGACATGTGTCTGCAACTTTGTAGACTGTGGTCAGATAGAACGTTCCGGTCGATGGCCAGAAGGTTGTCGAGATAGTTTGCTGTTGCATATATGGAAGTGCTGAAGGTGAAACCTGGGCCATATGGATTATCTGGGCGTGATTGTGGGTCGAAGAAAATAAACACATCTGTACCGTTTGGAATCGATATCTTGACGCAGACAAATATCTCCGGGGAGCGCGTGATGACAGTCGCGGTAGATTTCTTTCCACCAGTTACGAGACGTCTGCATACACTCGGTTAGGTAGATGGAGGCACGTCCGCACGGTGAACAGAGTATCGCTCACGATAGAGCGGATCTGAACCTCTCAGAGCTCGGGAGACCAAATTCCGAAGGCTCGGGCTTCAGCGACCTCGAGAAAAGAGGAACTTTATAGATATCCTCGACCTCAAGGTGAGAGGAGCTCGACCACTGAGCGCAAATAGATGTGAATTCCTGGGAAAAGGTAGGTAAGCAGGAATAAAATCGCAGGCATGATCTGAGACCTCTCGCTTGGGTCGTCTTAGCTTTCACCACAAATTTGAGGAGATCTCTCCCTTTGGGTCATCTTGCCGAGTTGCAAGAACGATACGTGTGCAGTTCAATACCGCGGGTCCGCGAACCGAGAAACCGCAGACCTGGTACTGGCTGGTGCTGTGGGGGATCGCGCGTCACGATCCGTTTGCCCGACGGGATCCTGAGGATGATCGCGTCTGCGTCAGAGCTCTTGACGCCCTTGGTCCCATTAACGACGGGAGTGGCTTGAATTTCTGTTCCATCGTCCATTGGCCTTGAGTCAAGCGATCGTCCGTGCGGGGTCCAAGGGTGAACCCGTATCATTCGAGATGCACTTTCCGGCTCTGGGGATCCTTACCTATCCTTCCGAATAATTCAATTGACAAAGTGTGGCTGGGTCTCTGGGCGCGTGGCTGGAAAAGGCACGTGTGGCTGGGCGGCAAGTTTTCGAGATTCGCGTCTTATCGTCTTGCCATCTCTTTGCTCTCTGCGCCATGGCGGATTTCGGTCCTCCTCCGTTTTTCTCTCCTACGAGTACCAAAAGCAATGAAGCAAACTTTGAAGGTGTAACTATAATCCATGGTAAGATTTTTCGTCCAGTTGTGGGTTTTGAAATCGCCCCTTGTCGTGTTCATGTTGCGTAGACCCTGATCCTGACACGACGACTGCTGTAAGTCTGCCTCTACCTGACCAGGAGCCTAAAAATTCGGTACAACTGAAAAATTACCGTTTCTATGCCAGCTCATTCTCTCAGACCTTCGTCTACAGCCGCAGAATATCAACTCAACCGCCGCTTCAGATCCTGATTCAGTGTGTACATTGAACGACGATGATACCATAGGCAGAAAACTGGCGCAACCTGTATGAACCTCGAACCTTCTCTATCGCGCCTCGTTCTTAGTCCCACGTCAACAGGATCCTCAGCCCGCACCAACCACTACAGGCATGGCGCAAGGCAATGTCCAGTCTCGTGGTTTCAACAAGGTATATCCACTAAAGGCCGGTCACAAGCATTGGTTTCGCTAACTTGTCTGTTAGGATGGCGTTTCCGAAAACAAGGGCATGGCCAGCGACGATACAGAAACTACTACCGACTCCGCGTTGCTGGACCCAAACGATTTAATGTATTCCATCAAGGGGATGTATCGTATCTTGGATTTGATCAGTGAGGCGGGTAGCGGTGGCCTAGGTACGGCAGAAATGTCTCTTCCTGGTCATTATCCTCCTAACCACCGGGAGCAGCGGAGAAGGTTATCATCGACCAAGGATCGTTGAAGTGTTTCATTAATAAGGTCTCTCCCGGAGCCTACGTCTCCCTGACGAAGATCGATTTCCGAGCACTCGACAGCGCGAACATAAAACCGGTTGGCGTATATGGTAGCAAGGAAAGAATTGTTGATCTGCTTTTGGAAGTTGGGGCTATTGAGCCGCATTTGTTCGTGATTCTTCCCTTTAGAGGATATGACTTTAGTGCGTTGCTCACAACCCCATAGTGTGAATACACTTCTTGCAAGCGGGAATAACTCTGGAACACCGAACCTTCGATCTGGGATTTATTTCGTTCAACCCCAATCACCTTCGGGTGATGTTCCTCGTGTCTTTGTTGTCTACTGGCCTGAAGAAACTACTTGGGATGATTATGCGGTTTCCTCTGTGAAGTGGAATAGGGTGATGTTTATGAGGTGTCGTAGAAGCCTTTGCATTAAAGATCCTCACTAAGCCGGCTCTGACAGATATATGACCAAAATTGTTGATCAACTCTATTGTCTCGTCTCTTCGGATCACGCATCCTCATTGGTGTGGGCAGAGGATATCCAGGAGGAGCTAGAGATTGAGAGGGATAATGAAAAGTCGGACCGCTTGTTTACCTTTGAGGTCATGAAAACCAATGAACAGGAGGAGAATGTTGTCCCTCGGCCAGGGATTTCTGTGAGGGTATCTCTATTTATGTTGGCTAATGCTAAAGCCAAAGCAGGTTGATCTGTCAATGTTGTTCCCTGAGCACATTGTTACAGGGGGGCAGCCAACAAATCCTGTGCCAGTGTTCCTCTTTGGAGAGAAAAGACAGGCTGTCTATACCTCTACACTCACCCTTCCAGCCAGCAAGGTGATTAGTCAAGTTCAGCTCCAAAACTATCTGTATGTCACTTCATCTGTCTAGTTTAATGAAGCTTACACTATCAAGGTCCAAACATTCCATTGAACTCAGCCAAGACCTTGATGACTCAGCAATCTTTCTTTTGGTTGAAAATGGTTTGCGCAGCAGATTCCCTGCTGCCTGTGATGCTTGGAAGGCTCAAAATACCAATAGCAGGGAGATTGCTCAAAAGAGTATTTCTGAGAACAGACAGCTTGTGGATAAGCAACTCAAGGGTGATAAACCACTGCTAGAAGGTGCCTTGGCAAGGGAAATAGCAAGGCAAATCTTGGGTGCATGTCCGTATGTCTTACCATTTGATTCCCACCTGTCGAGATGATTTTGACCCTTACATAGTTTGCTTGACCCAATGGAGTTTATCCCTGAAAATAAAGGCATGGAAATAGGGAATATTTCTTCAGGTAGAGATCTCCTATTCCTCCTTTCCAAAGTCTGATGTTTGGCATCAGACTCCACCATTCTTGTAAACCTCCTTGCATTGTTCCCAGAACTCCACAGAGAACTTGATCTTACCTTCAAGGATGCTGTAGGCAGGATCACCAAGCCTGGCTTCCAGCATTCCAAGGAACGAGTCCTCATTGCTGAGGTCCTCTTCAATAAGCCTGATCTTGCAGAGAATGATCAGAGGGAGTGGACTTTAGGGAGTATCAATGAAGCTGTCCAGAAGAGCAAGGACATACAGGATTGGGTATTCCTTGCAGCTTTGCAAGAAAAGGTATCAAGGGAACCCCTCCTTAAACAGCTTGCTCAGGATGTGGTGGTGGAGGTACATGCACACTTACAGGAATTTATGAGGCAACAACTTCCAAGGCTCTACTCACATGCTCATGACATCAAGCAGAAAAGGATGTACCATCAAATTGAAGTAGAGGCAAATGACCAAGATCAGAAAAGGAGGAGATCATCAAGGAATGTCTTGTTTAATGAGATGAAAGTAGCTCAAGTTCAGGCAAACCCAGGGTATGTTCCATATTACCTATAGATATACTTGAGATTACTCAAGTCCATACTGTAGATCCCAGGCCAAGCTGTTCATTCATAGTGTTGAGGAGGTAAAGCAGCGGTGGGGGCATCCCAGTGAGTCTCCAAATCCTCTGTTCCTCATTGCATATATCTTACTTTCAACAGTGTATAAGTTTGTTTCAGGAGTCACAAAACATTCACCTACTTTTATGGAGTACAAGATCCATAACCTGTCCTTAACATCTGACAGTCGGCAGGACCTGCAACTGGATCCAAGATCTATCCCATCCATTTGTATTAATACAAGGTTTTCATACAAATTTTGTTTACCTGCTCATTTCACCATCATGTGAGTTAATTTTATTCATTTTTAACTATATCTAACCTGTTTTAGGCATTTTCAACTTCTTGAGAATGACAAGCTTCTTCTCATTGTTGATGACTGTGATGATGGGGTTCTGGTCTACCTTGATTCACAACAAAACATCAACACTGCAGTTCACCAGAGTCCCCGAAAAAACCTCCATCGAAGTAAGATTGGGAAAGCTTGCATATTCACCTTTGATGAGGGGAGGCGAACTCTTGCTATTTGTGAAAAAACCAAAGTGGGATCATCTTTTTAAATGCTTTCTGGAATTATTAATCTCCTGTCACCTCTAGCTACAGCTACATATCTTCATCTTTGATGAACAATATAACCGGCTCCAGAGTTGTGCAAGTGGTATTGAGTTGGCAGCTTGGTATTTTCCTGGGGTGTCAATCACTGCCATGTGTTTTGTTCATGGTAGTGAAGAGCTCCTTTTCATTGGGACTGATATGGTAGCAAAAATCTATTCTCTGTTGACCCAACAGTTCAGGTGTGGTTTCTTTGATTACTGTATCCCATAGTCTAACTGTGTCTGCAGGCCAGCTTCTGTGATATTGGACCAGTCTCCAACCAGTGCACACTCAACACCTGATGGGGCTTGCCTATTGCTCTCATTCACAATTGGGTCTAAAGTTGTCCTCAGAGCATATCACTGGGCTACATTTGGATCTACTGATGGCATAGACATCATCTGTCCAGATGGCTTCACAGAACCTTTGCTTGTGACCTCAATGGTCAACAGAGCAAGTGTTCATGTCATATCACTCGATATCACCAGCAAGGCCTGCTCTTCATTGGCATTGGACATCACAAAGAAGATTACAGACTTTACCTTCAGGGAACATGGTGAAGCAGGGTTTTCAAAGAGGAAATCTGCAAAAACACTTCATAATTGTCTTATTGACTGTCATGAAGATGTGTGGACCCAATTTCCTGTTCTTGCAGCTGTACAGCATCAAACTATCCTCTCCTCCCATGAACACTGCTCTCCCAAACTTGTATTTGTTATGGATGGGGAGGAACATCACCAGCATGTTGGCCCTCATTTCCTAGAGATGAAACACAGGTTCTACCAGAAGACACACAAGCCACTCAGTGATGACCTCAAGAGTATGAAGGCTACTGCTGAGGACTTTGACCAGTTTCTGCATTCTCCACACTGGGACAAATCTGTTTTCTGTGTAGGAGAGTGGCTAGTCAGCATCATCTGCCTTGTATGTGATCTAGTATGTTATACAACTCTGTGATCCACTCATGAATGTTTACAGATCCCAATCCACATTGCTATTGCACAGGATAATATTTTCCTGCCATTAAAGGATGGAGTCTCATCAGCAGAGTATGAGTACTCATTGCTTGGGGCAGAGGTTGGCCAGATTGTTGATACCCTTTCCTTGGGCTGGTATGAGTCAATCTTCCAGTCATATATGGCTCAGAAGGTCAGGGATTTTCATATGGCTAGTTTTTCTTGTTACTCATCTTTATATCCAGCCAGTGAAAGTTGTTTCAGCTGTAAGGTGTCACTCTTCTAAAAGATTATAACTCATTTCTGGAAAAGATGGGAGAACAGTCTGTTGGCAAGAGTTATACCCTGAACCATCTTGTAGATACTTCATTTTGTGGAAGTGCAATGAGGACAGCTGGTAAATATCCCCCTTGCCTATTTGTTATATGGGTCTAATTATAATGTTTACTATAGAAGGGGTATGGTTATCTGTGACTCCAACCAAAGACTGCCTTGTTGTTGCCCTGGACTTTGAAGGTGTTACTCCTATTAGCTGTTCAAGTTGAAGTTAATCTAATTGGCCATCAGGTGTTCACAGCATTGAACATTCAGCACAAGAAGATGCACTCTTAGTATTGTTCAATACTGCAATCTCCAACATAGTAAGCAATTCAACTTGATTATTATCTTTTCAAGCAAGATGGTTGATCACACATCTAGGTCCTTTATAGGAATAACTTTGCCTTATTTCATGATATTTCTGGGTTGTTCCAGTCATTCCAGTCTTCATCTACCATGCTAGACCCTGCTGCAAATCCCACCTTGTTTCAGTCAAGGCTGATGATAATCATCAAAGTAGGTCCCAGAAAGGGATTAGCCACTCAATACTGATATAACTTCCCCTAGGATGTTGTGGATGCTGACAAAAAGGATATTGTTCGAGAGTAAGATAATCACATTATATCTTGCAAAATCCTAACATTATTGAAAGGTTCTCACTGAAATTCCAAAAAATTGTGCAAGATGAACAAGATGCAAATTTCATCACAAGACTCCACCATGGCAAGCTCAACATTATCCCATGGCCTGTGATCAACTCAAAGCAATTCTACACACTCTTTCAAACTATCCAAAAACACTTGGATCAGCAGGAAGTAACCCACAGGACTTCAGGGGAATTTTTGCAGACACTGAAAACACTTATGGCAAAGTTGAAGGTTAGTTGCTAATTCTCTATATTTATTGGATTAATTTATATTATTTTGTAGGCAAATGATTGGGGGGCACTGTCACGTAGGCTATTCAAAATATTAGGAATTCCCAAGTTTACTAACTTCTAATCTAACTCTCCAGAAAATCTTGTTGCTCATCGTGCCCTTCAACTCCTGGATATACTTCCAAAAGCTGTTTCACTTGGCATGAGTGATATTGATGAGCCCCTAAAGGTTCATTCTCATTGCTCTGTTTGGAGACTGGGTACTGACTGATGGTTAAGAACCTAGACACCAATGATCTGATTGATGTCCCAGATACAGGAATGCAGTTCTACCTCTCTGGACACAGTGGGGATAAGGAAGCTATCCTCTCTGCCCTGTGTAAAAGCTGGGGTGAATTTTCCAACAGGTTCAATATCCCTGAGGATGACTGGATTTCTGGACTCTCTGGCTATCTTGAGACAGTTGCACAGATGAGGACTACCTGTGTCTGGAGATGGATACACCAGAATTTGGACAGGTTCAAGGCTAGCCATGCAAGCCTGGAGACACTTAAGAGGGCCTATAATGCAGCTCTTGCTGAACTCAAGGAGAATGTTCACCTCTGCAAGGCACAATGCTTATATTGCAATCTCCTTTGTCTTCAGACCTATGGTCATAAAACCCAGCATGATTGCCAGACCTCACACTGCTGTCCTCACCCATGTGGGTTTAGTGATGGACATCTTGGTGAAGAGAAGAAATGTGGATTCAGGTATGCCATTCTACACAATAAATACTCCCTTGTTAATTCCCTTCTAGTGCTGGGCATTCAGGGCAGCATGTGTATGCCCCAGAATTCTCTGTATAATGTTACTATACTTACATACCAATTTCTAGATGTGTTGTTGATGTTCACTTGTGTGGAGTGCCTTGCAAACTCAGGGGCAAGAAAGGGTGTCAGGGTGGATGCACCAAGGTTTGAGAACACTTATGCATGCCTATCATAGGCTCCTAACTACTCTTCACCAGCTTTCAACCCATAGAGATGATGAACACATGTGCTCAGCACAAGTCCATGGTTGTGGGAAGGTAAGCTATTCAAAATCAATGGCAGCAGGCTCTAAACCACCTCCAGCCTTGTGAACTCAGAGATATTCCACTTCCGGGTCAATCAGGACATTATAGTTGCAGTGGTACATGTTCTATTCCCAGGCAAGTGACCTCCAAGACTGCCTCACAAAACATGCTCATAATTCCAACCAGCGATGAGGCGCACAACCAACATACTTGCAATAAGCGCATGTGCCCAATACCATGTCGACTGTGCAAACGGCTGTGCTCCAATACGGATCATTTACACGGCCTCAAGAAAGGTGAACTTCACCTCTGCAAGTGAGTGGATCAATTCAGGAGTGTGACGCCCATTCTTGACAATTTTCACAGGTCGAAACATCCTTGCTCTGGACTGTGCAAGGCTCGAGGAACGTGCGAAATTGACACGACTCCCCAGTTGATCGAACCCACATTCACGGGACGACACGAATCCTTCCGGTACACCAAGGTGAGAGCAATCCGGCTCGCACGTCGTTTCTTGGATCTAACAAACCACTAGTATTCACAAGGTTTGGCGAGTTCTCAAAATTAAAAAACATTCTCCAACCATCTTCCTAGTCGCTAAACGGCTTCCATGTGTTATCCTGATCCCCGAAGGGAAGCTCGAGCATCCAGGAGATCACTGCCATTCGTCAAACCCAAACGTATTCCATCACTGTGAGAACCGGTATGTTGACCTCCTTATTGGACCTCCGTGGGCTCTGATCGGTTTGCAGTTGTGAGAGTTGTGGATACTACTGCACGCTTCCGATAGGTACGCACACAACGGTGCCCGTTTGATTATCCAACGGAAAATAATGATTCAAACAGGACATCCACAAAGGGAGCACGAAACCAGTCATGGGCCGATGTCAAGGCCAAAATGGTCGGTCGAAGGACCAGAAGACTCCGCGCTCGAAGTCAACGGACACAAGTTTGCAACCGACGACGACGGCGCTCCGATTATGTGCAACTTCTACTGCACAGACCTCGGAAGACACGTCCACATCGATTATTCTCGTTCTGAGAATCCTCCATCTTGCAGTGGAGCGGAGATTCAGCATCTTTCGACCAGGGTGCGACCCAACCCAGAGAAACCCAAGGATCTGATTACTCACAGCCTTTACTGGAAACGAATGGGTACGTCATTCGGTCCTTCATTGTCTCCATTTTCGTTGAAATCCCTGCAGGATTCAAAGGCATGCCTGTGCAGCGGATCTTTCCGCACAACTAACAAAGTCTACAGATCCATACTCCAAGGACGATCAGGCCAAGTTTGCTAAATGGTGAGTACCCGCCCATCCCCGATACCCGAGCATTGACAGATGTGTCGATAGTGATCATACGTGCAGCGGTAAATCTTTCTCCTTCCCTCGCAGGGTCACGGTTAGTAACCCGCGCCTTCCAGGTATGGAACATCAAGCGACCGCGACGAACCCAGCCCAGCCATCCTATTGTACCTTGCCCATGTTCCACCCCCCTGCGTCGACGGACCAAGATGTGGGGCTAGGGTATGTCTCCAACGATGGACATGTGTTTAGGTGCAGGAACCCAGTAGTTTAGTCTCGAGTCAGATGTTCTGAGAATCCGAGTTTTAAATGCTAGCCGAGGCCGCGCAGATTTTGGGAGCAGATCGTCGCAGACTCACATGAGATCCGGAAACCAGACCGTTAAATTAATGATTGAACTAGAAAAACCGGCCACCTCCACACAGTCAGTGAGGAGGGCTGCAGGGATCCCGCTCCCAAAGGATCTTTGTGATTAACAAGTACGTTTACAGTATCGTAGAGGTAGTAGTGGGAGTGATCTCCGACCTCTCCAAAATACTCAGATGGCCTCCGAACATCCGTCGGTACAACAACAACAGACACGGCGCTGTGTATTCATCGCTCCATGGATTTTGGATCTCCCGCCACGCAGCTCTAAATGCGGTCAGGCAAAACGCGGCTGTTGTCCGCAGGGATACGTACAGCCTGAGCATTCATCAACTACTTGCCTTTCGAACGACCTTGCTCGCACTCCGGGTGAACTCTCAAACTCCATCGTGTCACAGCGACCGGTAGGAGGGACAGATTACACCATGGCTCTCACTCAAGCGACTCGGTCGTGGTCCAACATTGGAGTAACGACGGGTACGCAATACCCGTCAACCGCCACTATTGGCCATGATTAAGGTCCCAAAGGTCTCCATCTAATATATGGTGAGATGGGAATAGGAGGATAAATAATAAGAATGAGTACGAACCTCAGTGCACGAGTAAGGCGAACACTGAGGAAAGAGGCGATACCGACGAACGGCTTATCTACTGTTGTCGGGATCGGGTCTGTCTGTTTTCGATGAAACAAAATTGTGAAACAAAACATACGTGAGAAGTTTACAACGTGCGCAACATATCGTTGGCGTTCGAAACTTGAAACTATTCGTACAACGAAAATCATAGCAATCTTCCTCTCCAACGGGGAACGTTCCGTGTCGGATGCCACCGTTCGTTCAATCTGCCGTGCCGCTATTAACCCCGGGCAAGCTTCTAGTACACCTTCAACCGCAGTCGGTTTCACCTCCTCTAGGAAACTCCTTTTTCTCCACACGGTGCCGTTTGAACCTCACGAGGTTTCGCGCCGCATGGCTCAGATTGCCAGGGAGGTGGAGGCGAACGCTCCTCAGGATCCATTACTCCCTCGTGACGCGCATGGACTAGTTGCCCCTGGTGAACCGGATGACAATGGTGAGTTACCCACACCACTGCCGCTTGTCATGCTTATTGATATATATAGATAGCGCCAACAAGCGATAGTCGGGATGACGAAACGACCCTTTGTGTCAAGCCAGGAGATGCCTCGATTATATTCTGAAAAGAACACAAGCGAACAGAATGGCACCGGCTGGTTGTGACAATGGGGCTCTCGAACAAAGGGCAAAATTGAATCACAAGTGAACATAGAAAGGTGACATACGTAACTTGACCGCGTCGAGGAGTTTCGCCCAAAACCACCGCGGTCGTCCGCTCACACGAAACTAGAGTGAACAGCAGGACGTTCACGATGAAGATATCCACTCTGCCGGACAGTATTTGCGCCACCGTTTTGGAATCCCTTGCGACGCTCGGACATCCCAGCCTCTCAACACTCCTCGGTAGGACAATTTTTCCATTTCCGTAGAAGGATCGAAAGAGCCATATGCAGGCAATCACTGAGAATGACAGTAACAGGCACAGCGCCGGGGGTCACTCGAGAAACGGATATTCGAGGGAGTGAATGATTACAGTGTGGTGAGTGACTTTGCGATACTCTCGGTGGTGTCCCAGGGCCGACAGCAAACACCGTGCACGCACCGCGTGTAACTTTGTGGAATCTCCACGGGTCGTTTGCGTGGTAGAACCACGCCGGATTTGCAAGAGCGTGTCCAGATAACAGAGGCCGAAACCTATAAAGACGATGTCGAACCCCCGAGTCGTGGGCAGATCGGAATCCAGTCGGAAAAGCCGAGTGGGTGATATAATATAAGCCTGGGGAACGTCGGAAATATCATCCATTCTTCGACCGAACTCGTCACCATATATCGTACACCATACTAAGTTAAAAGTTGTGGTCAGACATCTGACCCGCAATTTTACTTCTTCAAATCTTGCACGATCCTCTCCGCCAACGGTTTGGCAGAGGCGGGGTTTTGTCCAGTATACAGCTTACCGTCCACCACGACGCAGGGCTGCATAAGTCCTTCTGCGCTCTCGAACTTCCCTCCGAGCTCGGTGATCTTGTCCTCTAACAAGAATCCGATATCCTAGGGATGTGTTGCTCATCAGTATACATTCACGCTGCAAGCCGTTGGTATATCGACCACATACCTCGACCGGAAGGCCATACGCTTTCTCTTCGGCGTTAGAAAACCCGGTGAATCTCTTTCCCTCGAAGATAGATTTCCCATTCGAATCTTTTCCTTGGACGAGGGCACTGGAGTAGCTCCGTATCAGTGTCTTCAAAAGGGATAGCGGTTAATGTAAAGTACTGACGCAGGTCCATGGCATACAGCAGCGACCAACGAGTCGCTCTTCCAGAACTGTAAGGATCGCACATTCAATTGTCAGTACTCCAGGAACGATCGGGGAGCACTTGTACAGTAAAAGTAACCTTACCGCTGTAACGATCTCCGCATTTTTGGGATCCTTCGAGAGATCGATGACTGGTCCGTGTCCTATACCCGACACCGACGACTCCATTAGCAAACGTTACGTCGAGTGGGGACCTCAGAATCTCACCTCCGACGTAGAAGACTACGTCATAATCGCTCGGATTCACATCCGTCAACGTTTTGCAGTTTGAGAGCTTGTTGGTGGCATCCGGGTCTTGCAAAAAATTGACACTTTCGTCATCTTTAAACATCTATCAAGTAGCATGAATCGTGGATTATCACCACATCACCAAGTCAGAGCACTGATCTCGCGTCAAGGGGTTTTGACAGACGAACCTCCACACTGCTCTGACTGATGGGAGGGTAAGGGCCATTGGGAGAAGCGAAGTCGACGTCGAAGCCAGCTTTAACAAACGAATAGTATGGCTAGATCGTCGTAAACCGAACATCAACTCCAGGGTAAACGGAGTAGGAGTAAAGGCACAAACGTGCGCTGCCTCTGGCAAGTAGTACCCCGCCGGCTTCCCGGTCTGAGTCGTTGCGGCAGAAGTGAGAACCATTAGAATCTTGGGTGTCTTGGCCATTTTTCGTTATCGAAGGTAGAGTCGGCTGCGTGGTTTTAGTGAGAGGAGAGTGTTGCGGGGGGGAGAGGGGCTCCGCCCTCCCTAAAGTTCTGATGTATACCCGTTGGGCTGGATGTACGTGGCCGTCTGACATCATATGGATCCGTGCGCCGACTTACCCTAAGGCTATAGTCCAGATTCCAGAGCAAGCTAGTGAGCGCGAGGAGCCGGCGCTATAATATCGATATCTTATCTAACTAGTGGAAGGTCCGAGACATAGGGGTGTCTTGAAGTTCAGGTGAGCAGTTCAAGTTGCTGCTGCACCGCGGGCGTATATATCGTACGTCCTCCTTCACAACCATTGGAGACTGGAAACCCACTTCAGCCACGCGTGATAATTTCGAACTGGACCTCAGCGGGGGTGGAGTATCTGTCGATAGGCCCGGCAGCGGATTGCCTCCCCCCGGCGGTGACCCACTGGCGGCCGAAGTCATCTTGACTCGATGGAGCGTTCTTCAGCACGTGGGAATCAAGAACCCCGTCTCCCGTTTCCCCAGCCCTCCCCAGCCTCATTCCAAACCAGCTTTGACTAATCGTCCTCCGGAGAATGTCTGACACGACCAGACGACCTCTTCCGCCTGCCTTGAAAGCACTTCAACACATTCTTGATGTATTGCCTCCCGAGGATGACTCAGAGGATGAAATGGAAACAGTGAATGTCAAGGATTTCACGGTGAGGGCGTTTTACGCGTCGTGCGGGGGAAATTTCACTCCTAATATAATACTTGACCAGGTCGAAGCGAAAGTTTTCTATCCAAAGGGCGAAATTCAAAGAGAATCATATCGCACGAAAGACGGAAAAGTGCGTGTCTTCGGACCCGGGGACGCCATTTGCATCTGGATCTGATCAGTCAGCGCGTTTCTAGAAAGTGCCACCTCACCACTGGAGGGTATACGACTTGATACAGCAGATTCCAGTCGGGAAGGTCACGACGTACAAGGTGATCTGTGATATTCTTGGTGAGGGCTCCCCACGTTCCGGTATGTTCCCATGACCTCGAACACGTCTCTGTGTTCACTTGTTCCTTGTATGCTTAGTGGGCACCGCTCTTGCAAACAACCCTTTCGCTCCATTCATCCCATGTCACAGAGTCATCGCCTCGAATCGAACAATTGGCGGGTTCTGTGGAGAGAAACATAAACCGGGTTCCAAGGAAAGGTCGGCGGTGTCTCATTGTGATTGGAAACTCCGAATGCTGCGACTCGAAGGGGTCAAGTTCGATAAGCAGGGCCGTTTGGTCGGTCAAAGCCTGGCAATGTGGAAACCTTGATCATCTATGTTTATATCCTGCATACTTGTCTCTGTTTGCCGACTCGAACCGACGATTCCACGCGAATATCCGCGGGGATTATAACATGTACGATTATTTTCGATTCCGTCCAGGAGTTGTCCACGCTGTCCGTTCTGACAATACATCTACCATGCCCCAGTTTGTGGGTTTCTGTTGTCCGACGAGCAAGGAACATCACACGCGGGCGGAGCGTCCAATCTAAATCCGTCTCCTCTAGCTTTGATACTTGGTTCTCATCTCTCATCTCTCGCTTTCCTAGTATGTCCTTGGAGGCCCACGTGGTTCCACTCTCTCAGCACGCTTCTCCACCATTTCAAGGCCCGTGTGATTAGTTGAGATTATCCAGAGAGAGCGGGAAGCTTTGCTTTCCCAACGGCCTGGCGAACTGTGGAGTGAAGAGACGAGAGTTACCCTGCCATGTCCCCCACTTTCTGTGTTGGCATTAGGGTTTGTGGCGATCGCTCGTCAACGGACCTGCCGGGCGGATAGCGGTCGGTGGCGGTTGGCAAATGAAAGTCATTTTTTGTTCTCGGTCCGGTACACGTCTAATCTATATATTTCATCTCCTGGACCCGTACCTTCTCGGTCAGGAGCCCACGGTCTACAAATGCATCCATAGCCCTCCGTTTTCGGGTTTCCGGAGCCATTATTGCCTCCCCTCCTTATACTCCCCGTCTGGAAGAACGTGGGCCTGAGAATAGGGGGTGGGCAGTAGGAAAAAGTTACCCCGAATAATCCCAAAACTCAAACCGTCGCCCGGAGGTACGGTGGGCCAGCGTCACAAGTGAGGATTCTGGCCGAGTACAGCTTTGACGTTTTTCACCATGCCAAGATTCTACGGAGCCCAACAGACCGGGTCAGTTTCAGCCTATTGATAAACCATCCGCGTTTCCGTTTCCTCTCCGGCATTGAGAAGGATTTATAAGCGCGGGGAGTCAAAGGGTACAACTCGCATGGGGAAAATATGATCCGCAGAAACCACGCGATTAACCCCCAAGTGCCCGAAGTATCGAAGGAAATCATCTCTCTAATCTCGCCGTCTTGCGAGTGTGGCAACTTTATCTTTCTCCCACCCTCCAATAGTTGTCGAGTTCCCTAGCAGGCCATGTACAAGCTACGCCCAGGTCAACGAACAATTCAGAAGACCAAGACAAGCCAATCAGTACCTGAAAACTCCAACAGCAGGTAGTACTGGGATGCGGGTAACGTAGTTCGTGATGAGGAAAACTAACTCTGTGGGCTCCGGCTCGATCTACGGACCAGAGGACGTCATGACATTGGGACTCCGTGATTGGCTGCAGCACTTACCCAGATGCCATTCCTAGTGGAGGACAGAGCTCGGTATGTTATCATAAAGACGTGACAACTGTATGTGACGTCGACGTAGAATAGAAAACGGATGAAGCAACCGCAGTCGTACTGGCCCAGACATTTGTTCACCCACGGACGGTGGTGGTCTGGTACGTTCTCTAGTGGGGTGGGGTTGGGGCGAGGAGCAAATGTGCGCGGTTTACTCATGTGGAGAGTGCATCTTGGTAGTATTTAGCGCATGCAGTGGGATGAATTCGGTAGACAGGAGGCGCACCTCTTGCAGTCCATACAGTAGCGTGCTCTCAGTAATTTGTACCACTCGACCAGGATCGGTCATGATGCCTAAGTAATTCCACCACAGTATCACCAGAAGCTGCAAGCCGGTTCAGACCAGGATTTTTACGGTCCGGTAATGCGGAACAGACGTACTTTGATGGTATTATAAGCTTCAGGAGGTCGACTGAAGCCTCTCTGCCGTACCATGGCCAGATGACAAACATATGAGACGGGTATCCATGAAGGAAGCCAAAGGAGTCGTAGAGCGGACAAAGATTCGGCCGAGTAGTCTCCTCGTCTTTGAAGTTCTACGTCGTTGGTCGTGTTTTTCGTCCCGCCCCGTCGGTGGCTGGGGTGTCAATGAACGTCGTTGACGACTTGGGGAGGAAGCGGGAGGAAACGAGACTCAGACTGATTTGATCAACAACGACGATGAACTCGACCCTCCGTTTCGATCGCCCAAAAGCCTTCCGGTGCCGCAGTAAGGCCACTCTCCTATGGCCCCGGAAGAGTTAAGATTGGCGAGGCCGATTCCCTCGGCGGCGTTGAGGTTCGTACGCTCAGGAACAAAGCACTCATTCCCCTTGCCCTTCGGAGCTGACGCACGGCCTTTATTTGTCCGCAGCTGGGCGCCGTCAAAAGAAAATTCATCAGGACGCGCGGAAACCAGCACTGCCACTCCTTCAGACTCTACAACTTTCAATAGCGACAAATATGCCAGGCGTCTGGACAAGAATAAGGTTAGTCAATCTCCTACGACGCTCTATCCCGTTCCACTCTCTCAGTACGCTTCTCCACCGACCCTCGTCTCTTCACTTCATAGTTCGCCGGGCCGTTGGGCAAACAAAGCTTCTTGCTCTCTCTGGATGACCTCAACTCAGCGCACGGGCCTTGGGCTCTCGCGTCCTTACCATGCCCCTCACTTTTTGTGTTGGCGCGCGGAAATGGAAGGCCATCAGCTGATGTGTTTTCCGATTATGCCTGCGGAAAGTTGGATGCAGACACCATTCAATACTTGGCGCACGTAGATCTACGCGTCAAAATTGAACAAGGTGCGCTTTCCAACCTAAGTATCAACCCTGGTTGCGTCTAGATCGGTGCGGCCGCGAGCTCGGCCACGTTCTGCCATGCGTGATGCGCCGTGAAGTTGGATTGGAGATCATTTTGTCGATGGACCAGGTTTGATGGCGCACGGTTTGGGTTTCGCAGTAAAGATCCTGATGGAATAACAACATAACAATAGTGGAATCAGCAAGGTAGATCACGTCCTTAAGAGCAGGTGCCTCCACGGCCAACAAATTCAACTTGGAATAGACCTTTGTTTCCCCTTGCACGACGCGAGCTCGAATGCGTGAACAAAATCTTCCCACACCCCAGAAACGGTGAACCGATCATTCCTCGGGTGAACAGCTTGCCAATCACAAGAATCTAACCAAGAACGGTCGGCATTCGAAGTGATAATTGGCTGAAGCCCCATCCTCGTTGACGAGCCTCGAGACACAAAAACGAGCGTCGGAAACAGACGGTGGCATTGGGGTGCTACCACCAAAACTTTGGAACGGGTTATTAGTATCGGAGCAACTTATAACTGGCATGAGGGCGCATCGCCCACCAGATGAGCCCCTGGGCCATCATTCAACTCGGACTCCAGCCACCATACGACAAGCGAGTCTCCAAAAAAAAACCCTTGACAGCATCAACCAACTTGTCGTAAGATTCCTGGAGATTTTTACCGTCCTTCAGACCGCAGCTTGTCGCCAGGGTATAGATGATGGATATCCCTGGGCCAGTATCGGGATCCATGGCTGTTATCTGACGGCTTCGGGGAAGACGGAAAACCTCGCTCAGATGAAATTGAGGTTCTGGTATGAGGGAGCTACGTCACCAACCTGTGAATTCTCTGCCCGTTTCCAGTTCGTTCCCAGAGGTTAACAGGGCCGCTTCCGTTTCTTATCTGGCAAGTACTGATGAGGAAGTGCACTAGATTCCCAAGGTTAATCTTCTCTGATGTATTGCAGTGTCAAGGACTGTGAGGAGTCGTCAGAATATGTATCAGCATGACTGGTGTAGAGGGTTGTACGTCATTTACTTCGTCCTCTTCACCGTCATCGGGAGTATCTGCGACATTTACACTCCTTGTGGTGTCATCGCCAGTCGTACAAGGAGTCAAATGTGGTGAACCTGGTGACAAGGGAGCTGGCATAGGCGTGATGGGTGCAAATACAAGCGTTGAGAACGAGTGGGGAGAGCCGGGCCCTCTCCCACCCCAGACTGATGGTAAAAATGGCCGGGGACGTCGAGGTTGTTGCCGTTACGGGTACCTAGCAGATATAACAAGTTGTGGTGACCGCACATTCAAACATATATAAGACGTAGATAGTACACGACAACGTGGCTTACAGACATCGGACGTCGAGAAATTCAGTGAAGAGACTATTATACAGAACGTTCGATCTTGGGTGCAGATTTTTGTCAAGTCAGAGCTTTTTCGAAATCAAAATTCAGTCGATGGTGATGCGTTGGGGCTCCTGGCCGGCGGAGCTCTTGGGATACGTAACGGTCAAGACTCCGTTGTCCATCGCCGCTTTGATGTCCTGAGGCTAAACGGCACCCGTAAGTCCGTAGCTCTCCTCGCTAAACCACCAAGCGCACCTTGGTACCCTCAGGAAGCCTGACGCTCCTAGCGAATCTTCCGGTCTTCCTCTCGCGAACCGAATACCCGTGTTCGTTTTTCTCGGTAGACTCAGAGACCTCCCCGGAGATGGTGAGGTTACCGTTGTGGACGTCGATGTTGATCTCGTCCTTGGACAAGCCAGGAAGCTCGAAGGTGGCCGTCACGAGGTTCTTATCCGCGTCCTCGTGTAGGTCCATTCTGAAGCGACCCCCGTCAGCGTCAAGATAGCGATGCGTGATAATCGGGTGTCGGATGGTTACCTTGGCTTCAACACACGAGGGCCCTGCGGCTCCTCATACGAGGCAAAGGGACTACGAACGCGAGGGCGGGACGCGTCGTCGAAAAACTGGTCCAAGTCGAAGAAGGGGTTGTAGAGGCGAGTGATAGACATGGTGATGGGACGAAAGCAGCGAGTTAGAGAGACGAGGAGAGTATGTCGGGTTTTGAGCTGATGAGGAGAAGCGAGTGGAACCAACGAGGAGGTTATATATATCCCAGAAGCCGCTATGTGGAGCTACCAACCAGCTAGAACTGTATGGAAATTCCTGGAGTACCCCTCTGGAGCCATATTGCGAGATTTAGCCTTGGGACCAGATCCGGCCGGTGTCGAGTATCAAGGAAAGTTCCAGAGGGACCCAGCATCCCCTGGTCATCTCTCGATTGCAGGTAAGCTGTCGGTCCGTATCCGGAAATCCACGGAAGTTGACGGAAAACCCTAGATTGATCGGGAGTACATATTCCGTGCCCGTGCAAGTTAGCGGAACCTATTGGTCGGGCCACAGCCGCACTACCCGGCTGAAGGATAAAATATCCAATTCTGTATCCTTCCACATGTTGCACCGTCGCTGAACGGAGAATTAGATTACCCTGGGCCCTGAGCTATCAAACACCAGCAAAGCTGCAAGGTGTCTACTTGAGTACCACCACGTACCAGCTTGTCAAAAACGAGCTTCGTGAGTTCTCAATGTTCTCTGACGCGCATCGTCAGTACTGTACCATTCCGACGAACTCGGCGGGGGGTTAGTTGATGACAAAAACTCTAGTGCCAATTTTAGCGGCGGTGGGCCGGATGACGGTGACAGACTCGCCCGGAGGGCGGCCCCCAGAAAGGTGATGACACCAAATTGGCTCAGGCGGTATCACAGAATCAGTCCAAGCGGTGTCGCCGAATCAGCCCATGTGGCGTTACTGAAGTGAATCCCCTCGAGCTTCCCTTAAGCTTGTCTCGTGTATGAGTCTTTCCCTTCAACCCGTTATTCAAGACGTTGCAGTCAAAAAATCATATTTTGAGTGCGGAGAGATGACCAGCATTACCCCATTGTCCTATCCCTTGCTGCATTTGCCGCGACACGCTGCCTTCCAAATGGACTCCAACTGCATAGAAATTGCTCCTGACCCTCCCACACCAGCCTACCTCACCATCCCGTTCGACGAAGATCAAGAACACAACGATGATGAAAAATTCGTCGACTCTTCACTTTCAGTTGACGAGGTGATCGCTTGGATCGCTGACGAGGCACCTGGGGCAGTAGCCAATCAGTCAGGCGACGAAGATGAAGGCATTGATGGTCTTGGCCACGAAGGCTGGTGTCGTCCAACACGTTTTTTGGAACTGTTCAATTCTCTATTTGCCACCTACACTTGGACCCAATGGGATGGTATTGCATAGAATAGCATGTTTAAGACTCTAGCTACAAAATCGTACTCGTTTCGGACGGCTCGAAGGAGTTGATGACATAAAAGTCAAACCTAGCGGCGGACCCCTGATGACTGATGACGGCGACCTAAAATCCGGCGGGCGGACCCCCTGATGACAATGACCAACCGGGTTCGTCGGAATGGTACAGTAAAACCTGTGGCTGGTACCCGACTGCACGCGGGGGGTATGCACCGTGGTCCCTGAGAGCACCGCACGCGGCCAAACGGAAGTGAGAAAACAAAATATAACATATATTGCTGGGGTACGAGTGGGGGTACAACAAATCATGTATACATGCGGAAAACAACTTGATAGTATATACACCCGCCGGATGTAGCCCCAGGAGTATGTAATGGGTGGCCGGTGGCTGGGGGTGAAGGACTTGGTTCTTCGAGTGCCACGTCGTTCACCGACCTGGGGAAAAGCACTGCAACAGGCCACGAACGCGGAAAGGCGGGGATGTTGGTGGCCGTAAGTTCGAGTGTAGTGTGAGGTAGAGAGTACGAGAGGAGAGAGGTATAATATAGAGGAGTGTCCAAGTCGTAGCGCTGCGCGACCGGTGTTGGATGTGATTGGAGTTCAAGTTGAAAACTATGCCGTTTGATGTGCACAAAAAATAAAAGCCCATCACACACGTCAGTTCACGTATGTCACACGTGGCGCGTACCCCATCTCACACGTTACAAGTGCCTCCCTCCCCTCACACGTATACCCAGATCTCTCCTGGGGAGGTTCCCCGCCTCAGCCTGGACAGTGCTGATGGCAGGAGGTTCGTAGCGTTGATTTTTGTGTTATTTAGAGATAGTTTCAAGGTAATACTGCCATTTTTCTGGTGGTCGCCACCGCTCGGAAGGGCCACGGGATTATCTGACATCTGTGATCCGATCACTCCCGTCGGTTTCCGGTCGGCGCGGCGACCTACCGATGCCAAGTGTCGATTCGAAGGGCCGTAACCATTGTTCTGACGTTCGAAACCCTCCGACGAGAGTACTCGACAAAGCTCGAATATGGTGGGCGAATGGGTTGTGCTCATTTCTAGGAACGCGCGGTTCTCCTGCTCGCGCCCGGGGTCGTAGCTACCCCCCTTCTTATACACCCGTTATTTAAATATACAGTGATCTATTCCTATAATTACAGCCCACCAGGTCGTAT
>Ga0307515_10006973_pt1 | contig 22440 bp, 14 predicted proteins | sample 17_EM_MG_FD_194513 | JGI IMG/M metagenome (GOLD analysis project Ga0307515, IMG submission 194513) | Populus trichocarpa ectomycorrhiza microbial communities from riparian zone in the Pacific Northwest, United States - 17_EM | ecosystem: Host-associated > Plants > Roots > Unclassified | place...
ACTTAGATTCTGACTATGTTCCCTGACTCGAATTTGTAACCAAAAATCACTGTATATTCATGAAATACTATATATGATTTTTTCCGATTTTTTCCTTCTCTTGTCCAGTACTGGCACTGGGTGGCACATTGGGTGGTGGGCCTCGGAAGTGGCCCGAAAATGGCATGGCCACTGACAGCTCCGACAGTTCACCACCGGCCTTCTACTGCTCACAGTCCACTCACCTAAGTTCATACTACATGAAGGATATAATATAAATAATCTATGCTATGTACATGGAGTGCTATAGGACCATCTTCTTAAGTGGCATGGAAGGTGGCGAAGTACTGTACTGGACCACGTCTAATTCCTTCCAACAGGGAGCAACGGGCCCTTTAGTTACTTAGCTTACAACACATCTGACGAATCATGTAACATAGACTAGCTCTTAGCACGTAAAATTGGATTACCAAAAAAAAATAAAAAAAAATCACATGGCTAAACCTAAAATATCATGTAACCTGCCTTCAAGAGTATATATACCACCTCTGGGCATCAACTACCCCCTGGCAAACATGTCCTCCAACACCCAGCAACTATTGGGACTTTGCTCCAAAATGGCAAATCCTGTCACCAGGTGGCTGCCCAGATGCATGTCAGCTACTCTACAGTTCAGATACTTTACTCCTATGTCAAAGGCAGCCTGCCCAAGCACCTGGTGGGCACCCAAGGCAGCTCATAGCCAATGGTCAATTCCCCCTTGCCCAAAGAGTCACCTCTGGAGCAGCTGATACTGGCTCACAATTCAAGAGACTTTCAGACCTCAATGTTACCCTCCAAACTGTTATCAATACCTTGAGAAAGGCAGCCCTCAAGACTGCCATAGAGAAGAAAAGGCCACTTCTTTCAATGGCTCATTGGCAGGGAGGCCTTGGAGCACCAGCACTGGACTCTGGAGGACTGGGGCAGGGTGAATTGGTCACATGAGACTAATATTAATAGGATGGGGTCAAATGGGAGGGCCTGGGTATGGAAAAAACATGGGTCTGCCCTGAAGCACAATCACATCAGTGGATTGTCAAGTTTGGGGGCAGATTCTTGATGGTTTGGGGCTGTGCACCTGCCCAAGGAGTGGACCATATGTGCATGATAGATAGGAGAATGGATGCTGAGCTGGACACTAGCATTCTTCAAGTTGAATTCCTGGCTATTGTGGAGTTTTGTGTGCTGGACATGCCTTGGCTCACCTTTCAACAGGATAATGACCCTAAAGACACCTTTAAGAAGGCTTCAAAATGATTCTAATAGATCAAGGTGATTGTCTTGAAGTGGCCTGCATTCACCCAGCCTCAGCCCATTCAAATATGGGTTGCAACACCTCAAGTGGCAGCCCAATGTCTATGGGCCCCTCCTGCTGGTGTGGATGAACTTTGGGGGCAAGTGCTGGTGGAATGGGATAGAACACCAAGTAAGGTTTGTAGAAATGTGATTGAGAGCAAGCCCAGAAGGATAGGGGCAGTGATAAAGGCCAAAGAGGCCCAAACCAGGTACCAGCAAAAAAACTGATTCATCGAGTCTGCTTGATTGTAAACTATATATTAAATGATTGGCTGAGACTGAAGTTCTGAACTCTGGTGTAACAAAGGACATGATATCTACCTTTGTCTTCAGAATTTCTCACGGATTTATCTTTGTTCCCTGGGCCATAATTTGACTCACAAGAAAAATTTGACCTTCTGTGAATCAGTTTTTTTGCTCACTGTACAACTGCAGAGAGGTGATGAGATGGAGGTGGCGGACCAGGATAAGACATCGCGGTCTTCATGTAGTACTCTAGCACTACAGAAGAGACAGAGAGCTCTCGCGATTTGAGGAATGACTCCAGGAAGTGGAACTCTGTATACTGAGTGATTGTTCCTTGTGTATATCGCAAAAGAGACAAAGCTTTGATCATATTGTAGAGTTGATGGTCATAAAACGACCCCAATGGCAGATCTGATCCATCAGGAATGTCCAGTCAGGCAACCAGTCTTGCAGCCAGCCTCAACCACAGATTTTTCAAGTCTGGAATCATGTTCTTTAATCCCTCTATTGTGTCCGAAGGTACGTGTTTGGAAAGCATGAACATGATGGCCAAAAAGTTTGGATCCGGGTTGTCATTAGCTCCAAGCTGAAGGTCATAGTTTTTGAGCAGTTCGTCCTGAAAATTATGTGCTCCATAGATTGTGGAATGAGGGATTATGGGTATTAATTTTTGTGTCTGAGGTGCCATGAGCATCCTGCTAATGGTGGAGAGTCTGTCCTCTCCTATAACTGGGGCAATGGCAGTGAGGGCAGAGGTATAGAGGGGTAAATCACCCCTTGCTGTGATGACAGTGAGATATCGAATTGCTAAGGGATATGAATCTCGACGTATGAAGGAAGAGAGGACTAGGAAGAGCAAGGAGATGAGCTGCTTGTGATAATCGGAAGGAGTATCTTTGAACCAATTGGCAAATATAGTAGGGTTTTGAACACTTTGAAAGAACCATGGGAGTTCATACCTGCTAGTGGGAATGTGGTTACGTAGCCAATTGGGATGTAGAGAACATGACATAGTGGCGAGTGTGACCACAGTGTCAAGTAATGCCATGTCAGGGACGTCACTGTCGCCCAATTTCGGGACATGATTCAAAAGGATTAATAAACATATCTCAATCAAGAATGGTTTCTTTTCATATAGCCCCCAGTAGTAATGGTCCTCTGACAGCGTACTTAGAAGCCATAACAATTCTTCTCTAGGCAGTTCCATTCTTCGTGTCACATTGATGAAGTTGGACTCTGCTTGTCTCACAGCTTCAATGTCATTGCTGTTCCACCAGCCGTGGTTGAGGTGCTCAAAAGCTGCAACTACAACTTGAGCCCAAGGAACATTGGAAATTTCCATCCATTGAATGACATCTTGTACTGTAGTCATATGCCGCATTGGCCATTTGTAAGGTCCACGCAATGAAACCGCTTGTCACAAAAACCCCTGGTGGGTTATAAACCCAAAAAGTTTATCCCAGGTTTATAACAGGTTTATAACAGGTTTATAACAGGTTTATAGCAGGTTTATAGTGGGCACCACTTGATATAAACTTGTAATAACCCATCATAAGTATTGAGGTGTGAGGCAGAGGCTGTCGATTGAAGTTAGTGGGCTGTTGGGTGGTGTCTCTGTAACTTGCTTTCTGCTGCAACCACAAGTCTTCGAACAACCATTGATGTTGATGTTCTGCCATGTGGGATATGTAAAAGGAAATCAAGAACACCAAGCATGCCTTCAAGAAGCTGCTGGCATAAGGCCAAAACGAAAGAATGAAACAACAGGCTTGAATGCAACTTTTCTGCCTTTCTAAAATATAGTTCCTCCTCTAGTCCTTGTGTGATTATCTAATTGCCATGCAAGGTGGTGTGGTGGTGGAAGCATTTTCAGACTTGGGTGTTTTTTTTTTTCCAACTCATTTGGACTCAACCACACCCTGCAGCCACCTCTTCAGACCCTCTCAACACAATGGTGTGTATCAACTAATGGAATTTTACAATGATGTGAATGTTGACCATTTCAACCTGCAGAAGACACAACCTAAAGTGCCGCAGCCTCTTTTGATCCCCAGGCACTGCCAGCAGCCCCAACCTCACAACCCTTGTCCGTAAGCAATGAGAGAGGAACACCCCACTGCCAAGTTTACCAACCACAATGTCAGTTGCAGATGCCTGGGGCACAGTCACGCCAATGCTAGGCAGAGAACCATCTGGTGAGAAACTGGAAAAGGTGGGCTTGCCCCTCCCTGTGCCTCTATACCTTCATATATATTTACCCACTTCACTCAGCCTCCAACATCTGTGTGTGTGAAAACCTCAAACTTCTTCACCAAAGTGTTTGGTGGTAATGGCTCCATGCAAGAGAAAGGTGTACGCCCCTCTTCCTCTTGTCTTTCTTTCTTCTGATGCTTGGATATGTGTAGTTGGAACCCTCCACCTCCTCCTGTGCAGGCCTCCTGTACTACAATCATAACTACATGGCATACACAGAACATCCGTCATCCACCTCACCACTGGTCCCTGCACTTCTGGACATCTGATAGGTGTGTGGTGTACAGTGTCCCCAGCAGCTACTTCTCACTTCCTTTCACAGGTTTGGACTTGCTGTCCCATGTCTCTCCAGCTTCCCATCTCACAACAGATTGACTGTGTAGTACTGCCCATTTCATTTCTATTGGACATTCCACATGTTAGAGTGCAATGTACTGTATCAGAACTTATATCAACTATATTTTGTGTTGTATACAATGCCTGCACCATTATATCTGAGCATTCCTGACCAGTATTTTTCACAATGTAGCACTCAAAATAACCAGGGTTATATAAGGTTAAGTATCAGGTTATAACCCTGTTATAACCCTGTTGTAAACCCATTGTAAACCTGTTGTAAACCTGGTGTAAACCTGATGTAAACCTGGTGTAAACCCATTATAAACCTATTATAATAAAATACCCTTTACTATAAACCTAGTAAAGGTTTACTGGGTTATATTAGGGTTATAACTAGGGTTACATGGGTTTCGACATTTTTCAGACACTAGCAATGCGACCAGCATGGCTGGAGGGTGGTGTGAGAAGTACTCTTCATCATTCTTTCTCTCAATAATCCAATAAGGCAGCACAAATAATGATCGAGTGTTAAGTGTCGCGCTACCCGCAAGCTGCCACACAGACCAATGTAGTGCTTTGCTGTGCTGAGAATTCGGGGCACTATCATGAATTCTCCGCAGGGCCGATGCTACTGTGGAAAGCTGTACTTCATCCATTGTTGCTTTTGCAATCGGCCGTTCAAAATATTTCTCTTGATAGGGGCGAGATTTATGCAGGATGGACCTGATAGACTGGCGAACACAACCCAGCGCTGTTGCTGGCATCTCATCTATGTCTGGTAATATGATACGCTCCACTACTAGACTGAAGAGATGATGTGCATTTCAGTACACCCTGGCGAAGGTGCGTGAAAGAGGAGAATGGAACAGCGAGGAGGTAACAAACACGGATATGGAGGTTGTCACGGCATAGTAGAGCACCCCAATGCCAAAAATCGCAATGGTCACACGAAACAAGGGTGTACTGATGTGAAAAAGAAACAAGATAAGACTGATGGAAAATAGAAGAAGGGATATCTGGATGAGCAATGATAATATCCTGACCATCTCTGGGAGCTTCCAACACTTCATTCCGGGGTACCGGAATTCACGTGTCTTTGCTCGTTGTTCTGGGAGAGACATCGCCCCTAAGCCGCAGTCGAATTTGCGTACCCAGCTTTTGATGAGCATGGCAATGAATGCGGCCAGGAGCATCACTCCGAGACTAGCATAGAAGAGAGCATTGACAATGACAATGTGTTCTGGAGGGGAGAAGATGGGTGGGACATATGGCCTGAGGCTTGAATTACGCATCATTTGCGTTTGGTGAATTAGGACGTCCTGTATGGTATCCATGGGGTCCAGTTCGAGATGACTGAGGAGTTCGATCAGGAAAGCACTGATGAAGCCTGCAAACAACGTGGCCTGACAACCTATCAAACTCAGACTGACGACAAAGGGAAGTAATACATACAAAGATGAGTATGGTTTCCATTTGTTCAAGCCATTCTTTTTCGCGCTCGCGGTCGATGATCTCCATTCCTGGGGTTCTGATATTAGTTATGGTGCTGTGATGTGGCTGCATAAAGGCTAACTCGCCTTCATTGTAGTATTCCCAGGCAGTCTTGAGGGTCTTCAGTTCTTCTGAGTGACACAGATGGTCAGAGATATACTTAGATGTGATCAGGGAACGCACTGTGAAAAATTTGCGCAGAAAAATTCAGTTGTCTGGACACAGGAATTCTTATTCCATGTGCGGCGCATGGAAATTGTCAAGGAAATTCCATGTCCAGACCACTGCGTAATTTCAGTGTGCGGCGGACCATGGAATTCCAATGTACATAAACCATTGATCTCAAAATTGTAATTAGCACGTTTCTATTATTATATATCATATTGCTGCTCCTCTATGTCTTCAGGAATGAATACAGTGCAAGCCCACTCAGGAGCACGATCAAACTATGCTCCAACTATCTGATGTCTTCACACTCCGATACCTTTGGCAGTGTACCACCTCTTACACTGCATACACTGGTGAGTTTTGAGCTGGCAATCAAGGTCTCATGGTCAACATCATTGCGTTGCAGGTGGCAAAGTTGAATTGATTCAAACCTTGGACCTTGTTTCGTCTTTGATCATCATTCCGCTTGCCATGGTCAGCTATATTGTGACAAACCATCCGTGACTGTGCACTTTGTGCATGTGCTGGCGACTCATGATTTTCCCAATTTTTGCACATTGCTTGACTCTCGTTCAGCCATCGCAGAAGACATTCCGCACAAAAGGCGTTCTCGCCAATTAACGCGTCGCGTCAGAACCAGTATGTACGATTTGGTGACCCCCGTAACAGCCTGGTGCTAACGATTGTTGTTCCAAAGACCAGTACATCGATGGTTCCACCTGAAGACTGACTCCAAACTTGTCTGTATATAATATATTCCATTTTCTTGCATACTACGTGGTTGAAGTGCTTACCACTCCTGTCTCTACTGTAGTACAACGCAAAAATGTCGGCACGGGCACATGACGCTCGAAATCTGGTCACCTTGCTTGGACCCAACCACCGCCAACCTTGATCGAACCCCCCCAAAATGCCCTGTCAGACTGCTTCGAGGTTCACACACAATTTCAACCGGATCGCCCAGGAAAGTGAACGTCTCTGCCATGAATGCGACGAAACCATCCAGGCCACCAACAAACTCAAGAAGAAGAATAAGCGGCTCAAAAACGCCCTTAGAAAAGGTAAATCGATTTATTACACATAATAATACGTGTTTTACGCGTCTTTGTGACTTCACTGACTCTGTGCTCCGTCGTCGGCAGAGAACGACAAAACGGGGGACGCGCCTTCCAAAAACCTGATCCCATGACCTGAAGGTTCAGCTGGTCGCAAGACTGCAACTAATGCTGGTGGCAGAACCCGGGCAGGGTTCAATCTCCATGACGAGTTGGGTCCCAGCCAACCAGAGGATCACCAGACATATAATGAGTCCCAGGTAAGACGCACATGTTTCTGGTCCACATTCTTACCAATTTTACAGGACTTCATTCGTCGCCTGATCCCTGGAGAGTGTTACACCAAGTTTGCAGAGCTCGGATTTGCTGTCACAGGGAACATATGTCTCAAGGTGTGTACGATTCCTCTAAGATAATGTGGACTGTGATTCGTAGCTGAAATTACCATTTAATTTCTCACAGGCCCTCAAAAGGTTTCCATTCCTTTCGAAATTCGAGGGCCAATGGCCCATTGAGGTTGTTCTGCACTCATGCTTTATTAACAGGAGGAACTATAAGAAGAGTGATAGGAAGAAGAGAGTAGGGGATGCTAGATAGGAGGAGCTCAAGAGGATGGAGAAGGACAGGGATGGGCACAGGTATGAGGATGAGGACTGGATGGGGCACGGCGATTGGGGAGATGGGGTATGGTGGTCAGGATGGTGACCAGGAAGAGCAAGGGGTTAGAGGTTCGGACCAATGGGAGGATGCAAGAGGGCTGCGAGGGTTTGATGAGGAGGAGGACGCGGTACCAGTTGTTCAGAAGAGGCGTAAACTGGTTACGAGCGGTATGCTTTTTCTTTGATCATTTATTTCTTCCCATCGTGTGTGTGGCTGTTCACTAACTACCAGTACATCAGATGAATCCGAGGATGGTATGTCCCCCACCTGTCTAGACTGCCTTCTACTAACTCACATTAGGTACCACACATCCACGCAAAAGGAGAACACCAAATACTTGAGCTCAATCTTCCACAGTTCAAGATACTGGTTTTAAGGAGCCTGCACCTGTCCCCACAAGAGACTCCAATGAGGATGTTAGGGTAGCCCCAGCCAAACATCGTCGCTGTGAGTACATTCCAGTCCCTTGTTTCCATTCACTAGAGCTTGTACTAACAACACCAAAACCAGTGAAAGCAAAGGCTACAGGGATCCAGGGTGTGTCCTTAGATTCACATCTACACACACTGATTCTCTGGACCACGCAGGTCTCCCTCCTCGTCATTCTGACCGCATCAAGAAGTAGAATTCACATTGCCTTGTCATGCTCATCACCTCTATTCATCACGTCCATCACTGCAGCACCTATTCCATCATCTTCTTGTCACTCCGGTACTTCTAGTTGACTTGCAATCATCTTGCTGAGTTCGTTGTCTTCGGCGGTCTCTCCACTTACATTGGTGCATGGACACTTTAGTAGATAATGTAGTATTTCTAGTTACTAATTCAACTGCTATATTATGCTGTTCTATCCTATATCCCGCTATCTATGAGAAAATAAATGTATGCTGCCCACTGAATCCGTCCAAAGGTATTCCATGGTCTATAGGTATTCCTTGGTCAAAATGTCAAAAACGGCTTTGGAAGTCCTTAAGCATACCATGGGATTTCAGTGTGCAGCACACTGACTGACCTTAGGGGACATTCCATGCGTGGTCAGTGCGCTGCACAAGGGTTCTCCTTGACCCGCACAGGCCACGCAGACCACTAAAATTCTCCATGCAAAATTTTCACAGTGAACAGGCTTGCCTGGTGGACCCCCAGGAAGCGGGGACTCTTGCGTGGCCCAACCGACTCACTCCTCAGGTTCCGCTTACGACTCACCACGATGCGCCCAGATACCCCGAGAATTAAGCCGATCCCGAGTCCGCACAGCCGCCTCCCGCACACCACCTCGCATGGCGTCGACGTGGACCAGTTCTGTTAGATTTCTTGTTCATTATGACGATTCCTTTTCCTTTATTACGTATATTCCCCTATTTTTCTTTGTTGTATTTCTGTATTTCAAGCTTCCACACGATTTCACATGCCTCAGACGCTTGTCTTCTTACATCGTCTGAGGTATGTGCTATCAGTTCCACTGTCGCTCACCAACTCACCTATCCATAGTATATTCCTATTAGGTGATTCTAATATATAGACGCTTGTCTTCTTACATCATCTGAGTATATTCCTATTAGGTTATGAGCACCTCTGCGCTATAAAGAAGCCTGAATACTCAAGGAGAAGCATCTGTATGCTGATCCCATCCCTTCCCCTATTGCGTCATACCGCCCAATCGACTCGAATCGCCCTCCCCCCTTGCCACTATGAGCGACTACAAGCCGGACTCCTACGTCAAGCTAGGCTACGAGAACTGGCAATGCTGGGAGCTCTATGTACAGAGCACCGTGTTTCGGAAGAACGCAATCGTCACGTTCGATCCCATGCCTGTCGATCCGCAGGTGCAGCAGCAAGTTATTGTCCCGGCGACGGTTACAGGCACCATGACGACACCGAGCGTGACGGTGAATGCACAGCCAATGGCTGAAGAGCTGAAGAAATACTGCGAGAAATGGTGCGCGGCTAATAACATAACGAAGGGTATTATCCTGGGTTCGATCTCGACTGAATTGCGTCACGTCGTCTCTCTAGGGGACTCAGCGAAAGAGATGTACGACAAGCTCAGGGCGGAGGTCATTAAACAATCAAGCGGGAGCAGTGCGTTTGGCACGCAAGTCGAGCTCATATCAAAGACGTCCCGATGATGGAAAATTTCGAGCAACATCTCACCTTTTACCGCACTAAGAATGCGACCCTCATTGCTGCCGGATCGGGCCTCACGGACTCATTCCTGGCGTTTCTCTTACTATACTCGTTCAGCACTTTGGAGGACCCAGTCTGGAAGCTGACATGCTCGAACATTTCCACATCCGATGTCCCTATTGGACAATGGTCGTTCAACCAGGTGGCCGGAAAACTACGCGAAGCCCTTCGAAGCATGAGTCAGTCTGCGGAAACATCAGCCCCTGCCACTAGCCAGTCAGCTCTCAACGCTGCGACGAACAAGGCTAAACCTAGTCGTTACAGTGGACCGCCGTGCACGTACCCCAACTGCCTTAAGCCGAAGACTCATCCTATCGATAAGTGCTGGGCGAAGGAGAGGGACGAAAAGGAGAAAGAGAGTGTGAAGAAACACAAGGCCAAGAAGGCCAAGAAGAAAGCCACCATCGAGAGCGACTCCGGCTCGGGGTCAGGCTCGGAATCATCGGATTCAGACACGGGCAAGACTTGAAAAAAGCGTCACCATGCCAATCACTCGCAGGCTAGGACTCTACGTGTTCTCAAGGCGACCACCGGACAAGTACGCTCCTATAAGGGATGTGCGACTGGAGACGGTCTCTTCGTCGTGCATCCGGACTCCGGGGCATCGAATCACATGACCCATAAGCTCAAACTATTCGATTCGTCATTGTTCAGGATGCTGAAGAAGCCCATCCCAGTGAGCCTCGGAGACGACTCTGAGGTATTTGCGACCGGGAAGGGAACAATCCGCGTCGTGTTCAAGGTCGATGGCAAGAGCAAGGAGGGGAAGTTCGACGATGTACTGTACATACCCGATCTCAAGGTCACGCTCCTATCCGTTGGTCAATCTGCACGTCTTCCCCACTGCAAGGTTACATTCGATGACGACGTATGCGAGTACATTGACAAGAACTCGGGCGAAGTGATTGCCCGCGCGTACGCATCAGGCGAATCTGATCTCTACACACTGGACGCAATTCCGTTGGCGCACAAGGTGGATGCAAAGCTCGCCTCTTCTTCCTCGATCGACATTAACGTCTTGCACAGGAGGCTGGGACATCTCGGGCTTGACAACTGTCGCCTGATGGTGAACCGTCGACTGGTGGATGGGATCGATAGAGTTACTGGAAAGGAAGAATTCTGTGAGGGCTGTGCATATGGAAGATCGAAGAGGAAACCACACCCACCGACTGGAACTAGGACTAGGCGCAGACTTGAAAGAATACATGTCGACATTTGTGGACCACTGCCAAGTTCAGTTGGAGGGAACCGTTATTTCCTTCTGATCATTGATGAGCACACCCGATATACGTGGACTGAGTTCCTACCGAAGAAGAGCGACGCATTCGCCCGCCTTCAGAGATGGAAGTTGCGAGCCGAACGGGAAACCGACCTCAAACTCCAGCACCTGAAATCGGATGGAGGCATGGAGTTTGGTAGTAAGGCTTTCGAGGAGTGGTTAGCAGCCGATGGGGTGACGCACGAGAAAAGCGCTCCGTACGAACACGAGCAGAACAGCCTAGCTGAGAGAGGGATTCAAACTATCTCTCAACGAGCTATGTGCCAGCTGTTCGGTGCAAACATGACTGTAGGGTTTTGGCCGTACGCCGTTGAGATCTCGACCTATCTCATCAATCGAAGTCTGACCACAGCACTCACTGGCAAAACTCCGTTCAAGGCATGGACGGGGGAACGACCTAATATAAAGAACCTACATACATTTGGAGAAACGGGATATGTACACATCCCACCGGAGACGCGCAAGAAGTGGACGCGGAAAGCTCGTCCGTGCCGCTTCCTCGGATACACGCCCAGGTCGAGGAACTACAAGCTGTGGGATCCCGAGAGGCGCTGTGTGGTCAAGAGTCCGAACGTCATTTTCGACGAGTCTTCTGCGACGCGGGCCTCAACTGAGCGCGATCGGGACCTACGCGACCTGAAGGAAACACTGGACTCACGTGGTATCTCTCGAGCTGCTGAGCAACCGGGCACTAGGCCGACTACAGAGATCGGGGGTGGTTATGGGAGTGGGAGTGAGTGGGAGTCGGACGCCGAGATATTGCGACCGAGGGCTACCGAAGATGAGGTTGTGCCCAATGGTCCCGATCCAGTAGCACCTCCGATTCCTAGGGAGCCTGACGCGCCTATTCGGCGTCGACGCTCAGAAGTTGAGAGGTTAGCGGACACGGCAGGACCACCGCCTGCTATGGAGAGAAGGAGACCGAGGGCTGCCGTTGGGACTGTCGGTGGCATTCCAGGGGCCGTGGGCGACCATCGCGCTTCAGTGGGAGTTGTGGAGATCAGTGAGAAGGATGCGTCGAATGCAAGGAAGTATGCATATTATGAAGCACTACTGGTCGCTGAAAACACTCACCTCCATAACGAACCGATAGATGTCAACGAAGCGAAACGGAGACCCGATTGGCCGAAATGGAAAACCGCAATGCGAGAGGAACTGGACTCACTAGATCGACATGGCACCTACGAGCGAGTGAACGAACTTCCGATAGGCAGAAAAGCTGTCGGATACAAATGGGTCTTCAAGCTGAAACTGAATCCGGATAACTCGATAGCCCGATACAAAGCTCGTCTAGTCGCAAAAGGATACTCACAAGTTCCCGGTCAGGATTTCACTGAGACTACATCGCCTGTAGCACGACTTGCATCATATTGCGCCCTACTTGCATTAGCCGCAAAGCTGAACCTCGAAGCTCATCATCTCGATATCGAAACTGCATTTCTTAACGGAACGCTAGATGAAGAGATATATATGAAGGCTCCGGACAGATTCGATGCAGAGAAGAACGGAATCTGGAAACTTCGAAAATCTCTATATGGGCTAAAACAAGCATCGCACGTATGGAACAAACTACTAGATGGCACCCTGAAAAAGCTAGGTTTCAATCGATGTGGAAAGGACACTTGTGTCTACCTGTTCCAATCGGAAGTGAAGTTCATCATCCTTGCAGTTCACGTGGACGACATGCTAATAGTCTCGAATTCGAAGTCCAAGCTTGCCGAAATGAAACTCAACCTTACCAGGCACTTTAAGGTGAAGGACCTAGGTGAGGTGAAGTTCCTGCTCGGAATTGAGGTAATCCGTGATAGAAAGTCGGGCTCAATAGATCTCTCGCAACAAGCGTATATAAATCAGTTGCTCAAGCGGTTCAACTTGCAGGATGCGAACCCCATAACTACTCCACTATCGTCCGGTACTCGTCTCACTCAGGACGACTGCCCGGTAACAGATGAAGAAAAGAGGGATATGGAAAACGTTCCATACGCAAGCCTTATCGGAGCACTTATGTATGCCGCTATAGGTACACGACCCGACATTGCGTTCGCTGTGGGAGCCTTAAGTTGTTTTCTCGGAAACCCTGGCAGATGACATTGGAACGAAGCGAAGCGCGTTCTTAGCTATCTAAAAGGAACATTGAGTTATGCCATTCGATACTACGCAGACAAGTCCAAGATCGGAGAGGTTTTTGGATATTCATGGGGTGTAGGGATGCGGCCGACCAGTGGGTCAATCGAAGGCTTCTGCGATTCGGATTGGGCAGGATGTGTGGATACCAGACGGTCGACCTCTGGATTTGTATGGATGATGGGAGGTGGTGCGATTTGTTGGAGGAGCAAACTTCAAACAATTGTTGCACTCTCGTCTACGGAAGCAGAGTACGTTGGCGCTACTCCGGCTGTTCAGGAAGTGGTATGGCTCAGAGACCTACTGTGCGAATTGGGGATTACGAGTACTGCTCCATCACTTCTGAACATGGACAATCGGGGAGCCGTATGCCTCACTCGCGGAGCTGGGGATAGTAACTGGACGAAACACATCGACATTCAATATCACTTCATTCGGTCACATGTCGAAAGCAAACACATTGAGGTTCGATACTTGCCAACGGACGAGATGGTTGCGGACATTCTCACGAAGAATCTCGGACATATCAAACACGACTATTTCGTCGGGAAACTAGGTATAGTTTCACAATCGAGTGGGAGTGTCTGAAATCGTGTTTTGCTTGAGTGGGAGTGTTAGATTTCTTGTTCATTATGATGATTCCTTTTCCTTTATTATGTATATTCCCCTATTTTTCTTTGTTGTATTTCTGTATTTCAAGCTTCCACACGATTTCACATGCCTCAGATGCTTGTCTTCTTACATCGTCTGAGGTATGTGCTATCAGTTCCACTGTCGCTCACCAACTCACCTATCCATAGTATATTCCTATTAGGTGATTCTAATATATAGACGCTTGTCTTCTTACATCGTCTGAGTATATTCCTATTAAGTTCGCTGGTCCAGGAGTTAGCAAATAAAGATAACTTTCAGTTGGCAGGCTGATCCAAGGCGATCAAAAGTGGTCATCGAAGCGCAAGGTTCATTTTCAGTAGGTTCAGTTAGAACAACGGCTCTCACAAGGGCGCGGCAGGCCATAACTTGCGTTGAATGGAAGGCACTCGAAAATCTATGCTTGATCGAATCACGGCGTGGGTGGCTGACCCAGGTGATATGTTGACTGCCACGTTTATTGTCAGTGGCGGTGAGGCTGCCACGTGATTGTTGCCTCACAGACATACCAACTATGACATACATCTTTGGCTATATTATGGTCTGCCTCCTGTACGACATGTGCGGCTCTTTGCCACTGTGGTTATGTATATAGAGCGCAGCGAGCGAGAGGCGAAAGATCCTCACGGTTCTTTTGCCCACTCACAAGCTACTGGTTCGGTGGCTCACCTGGAATCGGGAAACGTCGCTAGCTCATTGGATCTGTGCAAGCCTTCACGGTCAAGAGTAGCTTGTTGGCGCCATTTTATGTCGGAGGGACGACCTGAATTTGAGCAAGCATCGAAATATCCTTCCGATCTTGATCAACAAACTCGTCAGAATCTTCCCCACCTTTCGAACTATCGTAGACAATCGTCTTTGTACCGATCTAAACCTGAGTCCAGCTTCGATGAAAGGCGTTCTCTTCCTTGACCTTATTTGCAACCTTCCTTGCCAGCCAAAACATGCTCTCGTCCCAACGTATAGAAGTGGCGCGTCAGAATTCTTGTTGCTCAGATGTCTGGTACGCGATTTGCAGCGCCGTAAGGCTCCAGGCGACTTATCTAGACAGGTTGTGAAAACCCCTCAAGCCTGGGCAAATGGTTCTCAGTTAAACTAAGAACCTGGAACTTAGTAGGAGTATTGAATCTGATTTCCTACCAATCACATAAATCGGATTGAAGATGACACAGGCTACCTGTGTCGACACAGCTGAGTATGGGCGGCCCCGTGGATGGAGCACATGATGTAGTCAGCACATACTCACTCATACTCCGGGAGCCCGTTGATATCAGCCTTTTGTCTGTCGGCTCACATGCTGACGGTTTGTCATCATGGTCACGACGCATGAACATAGACGACCATATCGACCAGAGTCCTTCGCAAAGCACGAAAATAGGCGCCTCCTCACGCGCCTCCAGGTCCTGGAGGAAAGCGCCGCTTCTCCACTTGGTATCAATATCATATCGCTTTGCCCTTGTCATCACCGAATTACCAATCCCAATGATCAACTAGTGATTGATTTATAATATAGCAGCGTTGTTGACCATTGATCTTGTTTCCGGGATAGATATCATATCCATGTCAGACTTGAGACCAGAGAGTAAGTTCTTTGTACCAAATTTTACGAAAAAGTTCTGAGGTGCGTCTACATATACCACATACAATGGAACCCGTGGAAACGGTGGAGTCTCTGGGATTCCTCATGCATACGAACTGCTCTCCTTATCCGTGTGGAGATCGTGCGACGGTGTTCAGGGAACTCTGTGTCATCAAACCACTGGAGAAACTCGCAAAGCTTAGGGATGGTTGGAATGAGTTGGTAGGACGGGGCTGTATCGAGAAGCTTGCAAAGTGCTCGGAGCACAAATTCCTCATTAACCACAGGTCCACCCAAATTCAGCGAATTTCCTGTTCCCCTTCTCCCGGAATTCTGTGATAAATGGAGTGACCATGCCATCGCCATCCAATCCAACCCGCTGAATTCCGAATCTGTCCACTCTTGTCCTTGTTCCCCTTCGTTAAAATATTCCCATGTGAGAATCTTTTCAAGCTCACTTTCCCGTGTCATTGACTCCGTGTCCCCCCGTGGTTTCAGCAGCGGTCGGCGCGACAAGGTGAAGAAGCCGTTAGCGAATGATCGTCGCCATTCGACTGAAAGTGTTTCGAAACTATCCACAAATATATCCAGCATTGCCCATCCCATCCACAATGAGCGGTCCGTCAATATGAAATTGAACGTAGCAGATACAGCCGCGGAGAGACGATGAGATGGTGCGAGGGGGTCAGGATAAGATATCGCGGTCATCATGTAATACTCCAGCGCTACAGAGGAGATGGAGAGCTCTCGCGATTCAAGGAATGACTCCAGAAGGAGGAACTCGGTGTAGTGAGTGACCGATCCTTGTGTATATCGCAAAAGAGACAGAGCCGCGATCATATTGTGGAGTCGATGGCCATAAGACGACCCCATTGGCAGAACCGATCCGTCAGCAATGTCCAGTCGGGCAACTAGTCTTGCAGCCAGCCTCAACCACGGATTTCTCAATTCCAAAATCACGCTCTTCAATCTCTCTATTGTACCAGAAGGTACGTGTTTGGAAAGCATAAACACGATGGCCAAAAAGGTTGGATCCGGGTTCTCATTAGCTCCAAGCCGAAGGTCATAGTTTTCGAGCAGTTGGTCCTGAAACTCGAGTTCCCCATAGATCGTGGAACGAAGTGTCATTGGTGTTAATTCTTGTGTCTGAGGCGCCACGAGCATCCTGATAATAGCGGAGAGCTCATAACCTCCCATAATTGGGGCAATGGCAGTGAGGGCAGCGGTGTAGAGGGGTAAATCACCGTTTGCTGTGATGACAGTGAGATATTGAATTGCTAAGGTATATGAACCTCGACTCATGAGAGCAGAGACGACCAGGAAGAGCAGTGAGACGAGCTGCTTGTGATAGTCGGAAGGAGTGTCTTCAAACCAATTGGCAAATAGAGCAGGGTTTTGAGCATTCTGAAAGAACCATGGGCGTTCATAATTATCTGCGGAAATGTGGCTACGTAGCCGGTTTGGATGTAGAGAACATGACATAGCGGCAAGTGTGACCACAGCTTCAAGTAGTATCATGTCAGGGAAGTAATTGTCGCCCCATTTCGAGGCACGATCCGAAAGGATTGCTAGACATATCCCAATCAAGAATGGTTTCCTTTGTTGTCTCCGCCAGTAGCAACGATGCTCTGACAGCGTGTTTAGAAGCCACACTAGTTCTTCTGTGGGTAATTCCATCCTTCGTGTCATGTTGGTGAGGTTGGACTCCGCTTGTCTCGAAGCTTCAATGTTATCGCTATCCCACCACCCGAGGTTGAGGCGGTCAAAAGCCGCAACCAGGTCAAAAGCCGCAACTACAACTTGAGCCCCAGGAACATTGGAAATTTCCATCCGTTCAAGGAGAGATCGTACTGTTGTCATATGCCGCATTTGCCACTTGTAAGGTCCACGCAACGAAACTGCTAGCAATGCGACCAGCATCGCTGGAGGGCGGTGTGAGAAGTACTCTGCATCATTCCCTCTCTCAATGATCCAGGAAGGCAGGACGAATAATGATGGAGTGTTAAATGTCGTGCTACCTGCAAGCTGCCACACAGACCAATGTAGGGCTTCACTATTTTGAGAATCCGGAGCACTGTCATGAATTCTCCGCAAGGCCGATGCTACCGTGGAAAGCTGTACTTTGTCCGTTGTTGTTTTCCCAATCGGCTTTTCAAAGTTTTTTTCTAGATAGGGGCGATATTTATGAAGGATGATCCCGATAGACTGGCGGACACGACCCAGCGCTGTTGCTGGCGTCTCATGTATGTCTGTTAATATGAAATGCACCACTACTAGACTGAAGAGAAGACGTGCATTTCGGTACACCCTGGAGAAGGTGCGCGAAAGAGGAGAGTGGAACGGCGAGGAGGTAACAAACACGGATATGGATGTCGTCACGGCATAATAGAACACCCCAATGCCAAAAATCGCCGTGGTCACACGAAACGAGGGTGTACTGATGTAAAAAAGAAACAAAATAAGACCGATGGAAAATAAAAGAAGGGATATCTGGATGAGCAATGGTAGTATCCCGACCATCTCCGGGAGCTTCCAACGCTTCATTCCGAGATACCGGAATTCACGTGTCTTTGCTCGTTGTTCTGGGAGAGACATCGCCTCTAAGCCGCGGTCGAATTCGCGTACCCAGCTTTTGATGAGCATGGCAATGAATGCGGCCAGGAGCATCACTCCGAGACTGGCATAGAAGAGAGCATTGACGATGACAATGTGTTCTGGAGGGGAGAAGACTGGAGGGACATATGGCCCAAGGCTCGAATTACGCATCATTTGCGTTTGGTAAATGAGGACGTCCTGTATGATATCCATGGGGTCCTGTTCGAGACGATCGAGGAGTTCAATCAGGAAAGCGCTCATGAAGCCTGCAAACAACGCGGCCTGGCAACCCATCAACTCAGGCTGACACCAAAGGGAGGTAAGACAGACGAAGATGAGTATGGTGTCCATTTGTTCAAGCCATTCTTTTTCGCGCTCGCGGTCGGTGATCTCCATTCCTGGGGTTCTGACATTAGATAGTGTGCCGTGATGGGGCTGTATAAAGGCTAACTCGCCTTCATTGTAGTATTCCCAGACAGTCTTGAGGGTCTTCGGATCTTCTGGGTGAGACAGATGTATGAGAAATATGCTTAGATGTGATCAGGGAACGGGCATGCCTGGTGGACCCCTAGGAAGCGAGGATTCTTGCGTTATAAGAGGGCTTTAGTACACATGGCTGACTGGGGTAAGAGAGGTGGGCTACCTTGCCTCAGTTTCTTGGTGAGAAGCGACATGGTGCAAGGGTGGTAGATTGAAACCTTGGGCGCTTACGCCATTTGCGCCCTGCCCCACATCGTCGTCGCGTGGCCCATCTTGCGTTCCATTTACGAGTTGCCACGACGCGCCCAGATACCCCGAGAAGCCGGTCCCAAGCGCGCACAGCCGCATCTCGCACACCGCCTCGCATGGCATCAACGTGGACGGGTTCGCTGGCAATTAATCCTTCTTTGCTAAAGGTTTCATGCGACTATACCAAATATGGTAAGCGGTCACATCAGGAGTTAGCAAGTGCAGATAATTTCAGTTGGCGGGCTGATCCAAGGCGACCGAGAGTGGTCATCGAAGTGCAATGAATTCATTTTCAGTAGGTTCATTAGAACAACGGCTCTTACAAGGCAGATTATGACTTGTGTTGAATGGAAGGCACTCGAAAATCTATCCTTGATTGAATCACGGCGTGGGTGGCTGACCCACATGAGGGGAATCCTAGACCACGGTTATTGTCAGTGGCGGTGAGGCTTCCACATGATTGTTCTTTAGCTATACCTGCTGTACGACGTGTGTGGCTCTTTGCCACTGCGGTTATGTATATAGAGCGCGGCGAGCGAGAGGCGAAAGATCCTCATGGTTCTTTCGCGTCCTCACATGCTTGCGCTAGTTTAACACAATACATACTGGTTCGGTGGCCCACCTGGAATCGGGTAAACGCCGCTAGCTCATTCAATCTGTGCAGGCCTTCATGGTCGATCAAGAGCAGCTTGCTGGCGCCATTTTATGTCGAAGGGACGACCTGAATTTGAGCAAGCATCGAAATATCCTTCTGATCTTGATCAACAAACTCGTCAGAACCTTCCCCACCTTTCGAACCATCGTAGGCAATCGTCTTTGTACCGATCTAAACCTGAGTCCAGAATCGATGAAAGGCGTTCGATCTCTTCCTTGACCTTATCTGCAACCTTCCATGCCAGCCAAAACATGCTCTCGTCCCAACGTATAGAAGTGTCACGTCAGAATTCTTGTTGCTCACATGTCTGGTACGTGGTTTGCAGTGCTGTAAGGCTCCACGCTGAGACAGGTTGTGAATATGCCTCAAGCCTGAACAAATGGTTCTCAGTTAAACTAAGAACCTAGTAGGAGTATTGAGGCTGATTTCTTACCAATCACACTAGATTTTAGTTAAGCCCACTTCGCGGGCGGCTTGCTGGGTTTCACACTGTTGTAAATATTTTAGTTATTTAGATTTAGATAGATAACAAACTTTCATTGAGTCAATAAAGCCTCTCTGTAAACTACATTTTTGTAACAGTTCCTGCTTCTTCCTGTGGGAGGAGAACTTTCACTTGGGAGCTGGAAGTAGCTCTTGAAAGGGCAACATACAGCTGACCATGAGTGAAAACAGGTGAGCATAGGTCTATTCCCACAAACCACACTGACTGCCCTTGACTTTTGTTGATTGTCATACTAAATGCAAGCTGAATAGGAAATTGAAGGTGTGATAATGTGAATGGAAGACCATCACTATAGTGGAGAGTGAACACAGAGAGCTCAGGAATAGGAGATTCCCATATGAAATATGAGGATGGAGATATGCACATCTGTCCCCTGTGCCGAGGGTCTCTTAGGCAGTCAAAAACGGGTGCCTGTAAGGGCCTAAAGGCCTTTTGCAGGCTGCAGGCGTGGGGCTCGCAGGCTGCAGGGGGCCTTTAGGGGGGGGCTCACAGGCTGAGGGGGGGGGCTTGCAGGCTGTTAAGGGGGGCTGCAGGAGGCCTTTAGGGGGGCTTGCAGGCTGCTAGAGGGAGGCTCGCAGGCTACTAACGCAGGCTGCGAGAGGCCTTTAGGGTGGCTCGCAGGCTGCTAGAGGGGCGCTCACAGGCTATTAACACAGGCTGTGAGAGGCCTTTTGGGGGGTCGCAGGCTGTTGGGGCCTTTGCAGGCTGCATATGCAGGAACCACAGGGGCCCGGTAGGGGACTTATACCTTGTAGAATAAATAGAACAAAAATGAATAATATATTTATTACTATACTATTGGGTTTGTGCAACGTTTGAGGGCGTTTCAAGCCAGTAATACCCTAGGTGGTCGAGGAGAAGCCCCGATACGGAAACAAAGGAAGTCCCGGCAGGCAATGAGAAGGCCTCGCAGGCTTTTAGAATATATATATATATATATATAATATGGCTACAGGCTATTAAAGGCCTTTTAGGCCCTCGCGCAGGCTGTTTCGGAGGCTCGCAGGCTGTTAAAGGCCTCGCGCAGCCAGTCGCCGCAGGCCGCTCGCACCTCATTATTTCAGGCTGTTAAATATATATATATTATTATAATATCATTACAGGCTTTTAAAGACCTTTTACGCCCTTGTGCAGGCAGTTTTCGTAGGCTCGCAGCCTGTTAAAGGCCTCTTAGGCCTCGCGCAGGCAGTTGTCGCAGGCTGTTCGCAGGCTGCCCGCACCTTGTTATTTCGGGCTATTAAATATATATATATTCATTCTATATTATTACAGGTTTTTGAGGTGCTTTTGGGCCCTTGCGCGGCCTGTTTTTGTAGGCTCGCAGCCTGTTGAAGGCCTCTTAGGCCTCGCGCAGGCAGTCGTCGCAGGCTGTTCGCAGGCCGCCCGCACCTTGTTATTTCGGGCTATTAAAAATATATATATTCATTCTATATTATTACAGGTTTTTGAGGTGCTTTTAGATCCTTGCGCAGCCTGTTTTGTAGGCTCGCAGCCTGTTGAAGGCCTCTTAGGCCCCCGCGCAGCCTGTGCTCGCAGCCTGTTATCGCAGCCTGTTAGAGGCCTCTTAGGCCCTCGTACAGGCTGTTTTCGCAGGCTGCGGGAGGGTGATCGCAGGCTGCGAGAGGCCTGTTAGAGAGAAGCTCGCAGCCTGTTAACGCAGGCCGCGAGAGGCCTTTAGGGGGGCTCGCAGGCTGCTAGAGGGCTGCTCGCAGGGCTCGCAGGGCTCGCAGGGGTCGCAGGCTGTTGGGCCTTCGCAGGCTGCGTATGCCGGAACCGCAGGGGCCCGGTTGTGGGACTAATAGCTTGTATAATAAATAGAATAATAATGAACAATATATATATTACTGTACTACTAGGATTGTGCAACGTTTGAGGGCGTTTCAAGCCAGCTCTACCTTAGGGGTCGAGGAGAAGCCCCGGTCGGAAACAAAGGAAGTTCCCGCAGGCTACGAGAGGGGCCTCGCAGGCTGTTAAAAAAAATAGATATATATAATATAATATAATTAAAGGTTGTTAAAGGCCTTTTAGGTCTCGCGCAGGCTGTTTTCGGAGCCTCGCAGGCTGTTGAAAGGGCTCGCAGGCAGTTGTCGCAGGCCGCTCCCACCTTGTTATTTCAAGCTATTGAAAATAAATATATTTATATTATATTATTACAGGCTTTTAAATTCCTTTAGGCCCTTGCGCAGGCAGTTTTTGTAGGCTCGCACGCTGTTAAAGTAGGCCCTCGCACAGGCTGTCAGAGGGCGGGTCGCAGGCTGTTAACGCAGGCTGCGGGAGGCCTTTATTGGGGTTCGCAGGCTGTTAGAGGGAGGTTCGCAGGCTGTTGGGGGCTCGCAGGCTGTTGGAGGCTCGCAGGCTGCGTATGGCAGGAACTGCAGGGCCCAGCGTGGGGCTAATAGCTTGTGGAGCACATGCAAACTTGTATGCAGCAACCGTGCACTTCGAAGCGCAGTTCCGATGTGCACTCCAAAATCTTGTCGGCAACATATTCGCTGTGGAGTGTCATTTTATTTTTGTAAAATTTCAGAGACCACTGAATGCTTTCCTAGTAAGCCCACTAGTCACTCGGAATGCCGTCGCTTGAAGTTTATCCTTCTCCTCTTGTGTAAA
>Ga0307515_10006974_pt1 | contig 22440 bp, 19 predicted proteins | sample 17_EM_MG_FD_194513 | JGI IMG/M metagenome (GOLD analysis project Ga0307515, IMG submission 194513) | Populus trichocarpa ectomycorrhiza microbial communities from riparian zone in the Pacific Northwest, United States - 17_EM | ecosystem: Host-associated > Plants > Roots > Unclassified | place...
CACCAAGTTTAACCGAATTTAATAAATATAAATAATATATCAAAAAACCGTATTTTTATTTTCACCTCCCGAGATGCTAAAAACATCCTTAATTTTTATTTTTATTTCTTAACCATCCCGCTAATCCCTGGGTCAAGGTGGGCTTTTTGTTTTGTGCTAAGCCCAAACTCACTTGAAACCCCCATTGGGCTTCCAAAATTTAACCCTTCCCTTCTAGGCTTTCACCATCCTTCCAGCAGAAAGGAAGAGACAGGAACGTACCAACGAACTACCAAGAAAGCTGGCATGTCAAACCTGTTTATTAGTCAAATTGACGGTAGGAAGGCAAGACGAAGCTGGTCCTCCCGTGTCGGTGACTGAACCGTAATTAGGAAGGAAAGTAAACATTGACCGTAAAAAATAATAAAATATATTAATAATAATAAAATCTCTCTCTCTCTCTCTCTCTCTCTCTCAAGTCTCAACTCCCCACGCTAAATCATTCCTTAAATCGTCTCTCTAAGCTTGGCCATTGTCATCTCCCTAAATTCCCTTCCTTCAAACAAAACAAAAATCTACACGATGTCGTCTCAATCTCCGCCAGTCCTCCCTATCACAAACCTCCAACCAACCACCACCACCACCGCTACAGCTTCCCAACCACCACTCCCTCCACACGCCTTACGCGCATTCCTTAACAACATAACCGAATCCGTCCGCAACGGCTTCTCCCAACGCCGCCCCTTTACCGAACTAATCGACCGATCCGCTTTCTCCAAACCCGAATCCATATCCGAAGCCACAACCCGGATCCGCAAAAACTACGCCTATTTCCGCATCAATTACCTCGCCGCCATTTTCGTAATCCTCGCATTCTCCCTCCTTACTAACCCCTTCTCCCTCCTCCTCCTCGTCGGTCTCCTCTGCTCCTGGCTTTTCTTGTATCTCTTCCGCGCTTCCGATCAGCCTCTGGTCCTCTTCGGCCGGACATTCAGTGACCGTGAAACGCTCGGGATTCTAATCGTTCTGAGCGTTTTCGTGGTTTTTCTAACGAACGTTGGATCAGTGATCATCTCGGCGCTTTTGGTCGGTGTGGGGATTGTCTGTGCTCATGGCGCTTTTCGTGTTCCTGAGGATCTTTTCTTGGATGATGTTCAAGAAAACGCGAGTACAGGGTTCTTGTCTTCATTCCTCGGTGGCGCTGCCTCTAATGTTGTCGCCTCCGCCGCTCCTATTGTGGCTGCCGCCCGTGCTTGAGGATCTGGAGGATGTGGTATCAATTAACGTGTTTTAATAGATGAAATAAACACGGATCTTAAATGGATTTTGGTCTAATTTGTATGGATTTATATTATTATTTTTACTTTTTCATATGGGGTTTTGTACGGATCTACAAGTTTTTTCTTTCATTTTAGGATGTAATTCATATGATTGGTTGTAATTAGTTTGATTTTACATGATTAGTGAATCTTTATCTTGTTTTACTGTGATTGGATTGTGCATACTCGAAATATTTGGACAGATCTATGGGATCTTGGGGTTGATTTTGTGATTGGAAGATTGCTGTGTCTTGGTTATGTGTTTTCGTTCGTAAGAGTCGAATGCTGATGAACTTTGTTGGTAGCCTGTTAATTGGAATGCATGCATGATCAAATTTTCAAGACATTGATTTTGTCATTGTTAGGAAGGAAGGGTCTGAGACCTTTTGATGTAGTGAGGTTATAACTTTTGTTCTTGCAACTGATCAGTCATAAAGGAATTTGCATCAATGAATTTGTTTGTCTTGACAGGACAGGATATCCTTCAACAGGTTTTCTTTTTGTTGCTTGCGTCTGATTCATGTGTTTTAGAAGTGTATTCTGATTTAGATGTCCTTACGTAGATTAGTTTGCGGGCATGCTTGATTTATTGATTGAGTTGGTCCTAAATGCAATGTCTAGATGAGTATGATCTTGACTAGCATCATGACTGTGCCATTGGTGGTTAATTTGAATGGTGATGAGGTTCGAAGCTCAGAGAAATTAGGAGCAATGCTGTTCTTGGAGAATCTATATAGGATTTTTTACTAGTCATGGTAATTAGTAAGTAAATAGTATGCATACCTTTGATAATCTAAATGTGCTATTCTTCTGTGTGCTTAGGCTATAACGGATTCATATTGTGTTAACCACCAATTATGATTTTTGTCAAGCAGGGATACGTTTTGTGGACTTCTTGCATGATGGTGTTTTGCTTATTCCTTTTGCTTTAGCAGTAGTTTTCCTTTTGTGGCCATACTCTCCATACTGTGTGTAATGAAGTTATTGAGGTAAATGGGCATGAGATTTCTAGCAACTCCACCCCAAGCTCAATCGAGCATGGTCTTGGTTACATGAGTTTGTTCTTGTCATTGCTGTGTCTATGCCTTGTGCTAATGATTTTTAAGCCAAAATTTAACTCAGGTGCATACAACCCCCTTTTTTTTTGTCATGCAAGATGATGTTCTGTCTTGATCTTGATCATGACCTTTTCCTTACAAGTCATCATGTTCTTTGTTGCAGCTGAATGTGTCAATTTTGTTGGCCTCCAGAACCCTTTGTTCATTTGATTTCATTTTATAGCATTACGGTAGGATGCTTCGCACTTGACATATCTTCATCAGGTTTTTGTGGTTCAGTTTACAGGTCTCATGCAGCTAGAAATCAGCATGTTTGCATGATTGCTATGTCTGCATACAGGTTGTTGTTCGGAAGGGTTATTATCGTTGGTTTTGCACATCTGCACTGTAATTTAGGCCTAATAAATCTATAGCTGGATACTATTTTTGCATTGCTCTGTCTGCAAGTGATGGACCCAAATTTCCGCCCTCTGCCGTCACATGGAGGAAGACGGTCATGATTCTATTCTCAACAATTGAATTCGGGCCTTTTTCCCATCTAATTGGGCTTTTGTGGGGAGGCTTAATTTTTAAAATAAATATAAAAGTACTGCATGAATAAACTTGTGAGAGTGCAGTGTGGTGGTCTGTGGCAGTGGATTTATTTATTTTCTAAAGTTGAAAAAGGCAAATGCATTATACTAAGATCTCAATTAACTATTTAGGTCCAAAAGCATCCATGCAATGCAATCAAGAGGTTCAGAGTGATGCCCAAGCTTTTTTGCGATGACGAGAGCAGATCAATCTGTTGAGTGCATAGAAAAGCTTGAATTTAATGATTAGCCGTGTACGAAGAACAGAGAAAACTAGTCTCATGATTTGCCAATAATTAACACGACCACGTATTGCCTGGAGTCTAGATGCTAGTTTACTGTGGTGAAATTGTAATTTTGACCGAGACTGAAAGCATGTGTGTTGTGTTGTTCCCTGACCAAGAAATATAGCCGTTGAAGGAGGGTCCCTGTTCAGGTTGAAGACTGGTTCAGCAGCTCATGAACGTTCAGTAACATATTGTATACAAGTAAAACTAGCCGTTGGAAGCAGAGAAGAAACTACACCCTCCCCCTCCTTTTGTCCCCCCCCTTATCTCCTCTCTAACCTCCACTGTCACATTGCTCCCTCACGGACCAAATTGCTCCTCCTCGCTATTCTCTTTCTTTCTTCAAGAGAGGAGAGTGCAGACACTCTTAGAAACTCTCTTCATTTCTTTCAACGTTCTTGTTTCTTGAAGTTGTTCATGGAAAATACTTGTCATTCCCGCGACAAGTGCTTTCTGTGTGCACACTTATGCTTGTTTCTACTAGTTTTTTTGCCCCAGTTTGCTTCGAGCCAAAAAGGGGACGGCGTAGCTGTCACCCAATCAGATTATCGATCTCTTCGAGCTATAAAGAATGAACTGATTGACTTCAAAGGGTTTTTACGCAGCTGGAATGATAGTGGATATGGAGCTTGCTCTGGTAGGTGGGTAGGAATCAAATGTGTCAAAGGACAGGTTATTGCTATCCAGCTTCCTTGGAAGGGACTAGGTGGCAGAATCTCCGAGAAGATTGGTCAGCTTCAAGCACTCAGAAAGATTAGTTTACATGACAATGTTCTTGGTGGTACTGTCCCTTCTTCTCTTGGTTTTCTTCGCAATCTTAGAGGGGTTTACCTCTTCAACAACCGGCTTTCAGGTTCTATTCCTCCCTCACTTGGTAACTGTCCTGTTCTTCAGAGTCTTGATGTAAGTAACAATTCACTCATTGGTACAATTCCTCCAAGTCTTACAAATTCTACTAAGTTATATAGACTTAATTTGAGCTTTAATTCGTTAATGGGGTCGATCCCAGTTGGTCTTACTCAATCCCCTTCTCTCATATTCCTTGCTATCCAACACAACAACCTCACTGGGCCAATCCCAGATTCTTGGGGGAGTAAAGGGAACTATTCTTCTCTCCTTCAGTTCTTGACCCTTGATCATAATCGCATTTCTGGAACTATTCCTGTTAGTCTTAGCAAGTTGGCTTTACTTCAAGAGATTTCTCTTAGTCACAATCAGCTTTCTGGGGCCATACCTTATGAAATGGGGAGTCTCTCAAGGCTCCAAAAGCTAGATATTTCAAACAATGCTTTCAGTGGAAGCATTCCATTTAGCTTCTCCAATTTAACCTCGTTATTCTCTATGAATCTTGAGGGAAACCGTCTAGACAATCAGATCCCAGAAGGTTTTGATAGATTGCATAACCTCTCAATGCTAAACCTGAAAAACAATCGGTTCAAAGGCCCTATCCCAGCTTCTATTGGAAACATTTCTAGCATCAACCAGCTTGATTTAGCCCAAAATAATTTTAGTGGAGAAATTCCAGCTTCTCTTGCTCGCCTAGCCAATCTCACTTATTTCAATGTTTCTTACAACAACCTTTCTGGTTCTGTTCCCTCTTCTATTGCTAAAAAGTTCAATTCAAGCTCCTTTGTGGGAAACCTTCAGCTATGTGGCTATAGCATTTCAACCCCATGTCCTTCACCCCCTCCAGAAATTCTTCCAGCTCCAACAAAAGGATCACCGAAACATCATCACCGAAAACTTAGCACCAAAGACATCATCCTCATAGCGGCTGGTATCCTCTTAGTTGTGCTGCTGCTTCTCTGTTCCATTCTGCTCTGTTGTTTGATGAAGAAAAGGTCTGCTTCTAAAGAAAAGAGTGGCAAAACTACTACGCGGGGGCTCCCAGGGAAAGGTGAGAAAACAGGCGCTGTGGCAGGTCCTGAAGTTGAATCTGGAGGTGAAATGGGTGGGAAGTTAGTCCACTTTGATGGCCCATTTTTGTTTACAGCAGATGACTTGTTGTGTGCAACTGCGGAGATAATGGGGAAGAGCACTTACGGAACAGCATACAAGGCAACATTAGAGGATGGAAATCAAGTTGCGGTGAAAAGGTTGAGGGAGAAGACTACAAAGGGGCAGAGGGAGTTTGAGACTGAGGCTGCTGCTCTTGGAAAGATTAGGCACCCAAATCTCTTAGCACTAAGGGCTTATTATTTAGGTCCCAAAGGAGAGAAGCTTCTTGTTTTTGACTACATGCATAAAGGGAGCCTTGCATCCTACCTCCATGGTAAGTTAATTCTACCAGTTTTTATGTCATCTACACTATCTGCACATTTAATGATTCATTTTGACTGCTTGTATTAATTCATGATTTAGGAATCATTTTAGAGAACTAAAATCAAGATGAAATAAAAATTAAGTAGGCTGAAAGTAGCATGAAACACTTGGTTTGAAACAAAGGAAATTTATGATCATGCTTTCATGAATCTTAAATAGCCAAAAGATGTTGTTAATGATTGTATTGAACTTGTGAGGTACAGTTTTGGTGTAAAAGATGAGTTTTGAGCAAGAACTGTCTATTATGCTTCATGGGAACATTGATGGCAAGGAATTAAAGACCAAGGATGGAATGAAAAATTTAAAGAAAAAGTAATAACTAGCCTTGTCTTGCTATGCAAATTCCTAACCATCAGGAGCGATTCTTGTCTATCTTTCTTTTGCAGCTCGTGGGCCTGAAACCACTGTCAATTGGCCAACAAGGATGAACATAGCCATTGGCGTTGCGCGTGGACTAAATCACCTCCACAGCCAAGAGAACATCATTCATGGGAATCTCACATCAAGCAACGTATTACTGGACGAGCAAACTAATGCACACATTGCAGACTTTGGCCTCTCCAGGCTCATGACTGCTGCTGCCAACACGAATGTGATTGCCACTGCTGGAACACTCGGCTATCGAGCACCAGAGCTCTCAAAACTCAAGAACGCCAGCACGAAGACTGATGTGTACAGCCTCGGGGTGATCATTTTAGAGCTTTTGACTGGGAAATCACCAGGTGAACCAATGAATGGCATGGATTTGCCACAATGGGTTGCATCAATAGTGAAGGAAGAGTGGACTAATGAAGTCTTTGATTTAGAGATTATGAGGGATGCACAAACTATAGGTGATGATGAGTTGCTTAACACTTTGAAATTAGCTCTGCATTGTGTTGATCCCACACCAGCAGCTCGTCCTGAAGCCGAACAAGTTGTTCAGCAACTTGAGGAGATTAAGCCAGAGCTAGCTGCTGCTGCTGCTGCTGCTGCTGATGAAGGAGCCGAAGTCCCACCAACAACTGAATAAAGAGTATCCTATTCTTTTTGCGTGCAAGAAATAATGTTTTGTTACAGTTTATTTGTGCTGCTTTACAAGGTGGTGCGCTCTATGATAGGGGAGGGGGAGGGGGTAGTAATCAAATTCTTTAATTCTTATATTCTTGTCTACTTAATGTATATACAAGCCAGTGAGTTCTTTTGAAAAATGTAATCTTTTTTTATTGGAATAATAATGTATTCTTTCAATTCATCATTCTGTTAGTAAACTGAAAAAATCTTAAATAATCAAAATTATCAAATTTCACAATTGTGTGTTTTTCTCTTACATTTAGGACTGTTTAAAAATGTAGTTATGGTTGTTTTTTAAAGTGTTTTTCATATCGAAATGCATCAAAATGATGTTTTTTATATTTTTTTTAAAATTATTTTTGAGATTAGCGCATCAAAACGATCCAAAACATACAAAAAAAATTAATTTTTAACAAAAAAAATTAATTTTATTGAAAACACGGGTTAGCCCGCGTTTCTAAACGCTCTTGTAATTATTAAGCCTTGTGAATTGAGAACCCGTTTTAAAAAAAACATCAATTTAAAATTGATCTAGTTTAATCTTGTTAAAATCAGGTTTGATTTTATTTCATTTTAAAAAACAAATCTTTTAAATAATATCATTTTAACTTTAAAAAAATTATATAACAACATCAATTAACAAGGTTAACATTCTTTGAATTTATAGAGAGAATAAAATTGGTTTAAGAATCATTATCTTTATTGAAAAGAGTTTTCCTCCTTCCATGAGAACAAATTATAACAACAAATGACCTTGTCCACTCTCTTCTTCCACACTACTTGATGGCTGATGAGCAAGCAAGCCATCATCGAGTGTGATTTAGAGCTCGCGAGGGACTCACCAACCATTAGTGATGATGAGTTGCTTGATGCATTGAAACTAGAGCGGTTCCGACAAGTTCTTTGGTGGCAAGTACAGGAGATTAAGCAAAATTCTAGCATTTTCCTGTACTTTTTGAGGAGTAAAAAACGACTAATTTTGGCTTCCAATTTATTTTGGAAGGTTAACTATACGAGGGAAGTCCACGGATTCTTTGATTCTTGCAATATTTATTATGAAATTAGGAATTCTTCATAAAAAAATATATAATATAAGGTAGAAATCATGCGTGTCCATCTACTTTTATTTACAAATTATAAATCAACCTTGAATCAATTATTTTAATTAAAAAATATTATTATATTTTTTAAAATTAAATTAAAATTAAAATTTATTAAATCAATTAAATCATTAAAAAACTAATTTAATAAATTAAAACTTTACTGAATCAATATATTATCTAATTTAATTGAATATTCAACCTGAATCACTCTCTAAATTTTTATTATTTTATGGACCGAGCTGAATTTAATAACTATATTAATAATGGAAGGAAAATTAAAAAGCTAATAATTTATCTTTCCTTTCCTTTCCTTCCCTCCTTTTTTTCTCAAACCGAACACAGTATTTATTCATTGCCCAGCCATTAAAACGATACCGTTTCTTATCTTCTCCCTCAAACCAAAAAAACACACTCGTCTCTCCCAAGACCTAGCCCTCTCTCTCCCTCTCTCTCTCCCTCTCTCTCTCGCCATGGACGATCTTCCATTCCAAAAGATCACAATATCAGGCCCCACATTATCCGCCTTGATGCACCGCATCACCACTTCCCTCGGCGACGTGGACGGTCTCTTATTCGGCCACGTAACCCATCTCACCCCTTCTACCCTCACCGACGACAACACTCCCCAAAACCCCGATTCTAACGTAATCGCTACGATTACCTCCTTCTTCTGCCCTAATATCCCTCTCTCCTTCTACGACTCGCTCGGCCGAGTCGACTCAGTGACTCTCCACCGACTCGTCTCCCCAACAACTCATCAAAGCAATAGTAGCAGTAGCACCAGTAATTTTCTCGGCTGGTTTTCCGCGAGAAGGAAGTCCCCAATCCGCCCTTCGATGAGGGAATTCTGCGTTTCGCAATCTTTGAGCCGCCTTAAGACGGCGGCGAAGGGTGAGAAGGATTTGAATCCGTGCGTATTTTTGTTATTTACCACGCCAGTACAAGGCGAGTTGTTGTACCATACGCATGAGTATCGCGCGTATCAGTTTCGGGTTAATTCAAGGTGTTTTGACCCGAAATCGATTGGGATTGATAACATTGGGCCGGATTTTCGAGGAAACTACGGGTGTTTTAGCCCTAATTCGCCGTTTCCGGAGTTGAAGTGTGCATCGGCGATGAATGATGAGGTGGGGGAGGGTTTGAATAGGATGGATAGGGTTTTAAATGATCAAAAGGAGTTGGATATGGTTGCAGAAGGGTTTTGTGTTAAGGATTTAGGGAAGTTGATGGGATCGGAGACGCTGAATTCTACAATGAGTTTGGAGGATTTGTATGAGAAAATGTTGGGTAAGCTTGACAATTTGGCTAGGCAAGTTGAGAAGAGTAATGCTAAGGTGTTGGAGATGGTAAGCAATGGATAATTGTATTTGTGCATGCATTTTGTGATTAGCTTCTTAATAATGGTTTACAGTACTGATAGTTGTAGTTTGTCATGGCCAATCATCAATTAGAAGGCAGAAAGATTTAAGTATTGAACTCTGCCTTGTGGATTAGGCATGTTTGTCCTGGATGGGTTTGAATGGCATTGATGTTTGCTTTGAACTTTTGGCAGGAAAATCATAATAGGAAACTGAGGTACAAAATTGCCAGGCCTGTACCAGAATAACTGCTTCAGTCCTGTTTTTAAGTTTTTTTCTTATTGTATCAGGTAATTTTGTTTCTTTTGCTGAGGTTTTTCTTTTCTTTGCTGCATTATAAAAAAAAAAAAAAGTGTGGTATTTTGTTAGAAAATAGAGTTCTATGCAGAGCGGCTACAATCATAATAACTGCAACATGAATAAATGATGGGTTACAAGATTTATGAATTGAATCTTGTGCGTCACAGTGAGAAATTGGATAGAGAACTAGCATCAATTCATCCATTTCGCAATATGTTGAGAGTTTGTTGTGTGAGAATACTCGAGTTCTTATGCTCTCAAGTTCACTATAATTTACTGTTTGGTGAGAGTATGTGCTTTCACGGGGTCTATACAAGTTTTCCTGGTTTTTCAAGGAAGCTAGAGTTCATATATTGTGCTCATCTTTGCATAAAAGATTTGTGCACAACATTTTTCCCCCCCTCTTCACATTAACTCCTGAACTTCTCTTTAATGTAGTTTTTTACTTTTTGAGTCACATGTATGCTTAAAGATCAAAAGAATCCGATTAGGCTTATCCAAGTATTACTTCTTTATATGGTTTTAAGTTCAACTTGCCTGAAGAGGGACTAGACTCATGTGTAAGAATAAAAACACGGGTTCCCTATAGCTTCACAACATTTTATGAACAAATTGTTTCTCTCTTTAGCTTGATGTGTATGGTTTCCACTTATGACAAAGCTATTTATGGTTATTCAAGTTTATCCTATATTAGCTAGCTACTTAGCCAAGTCAATTCTCTCTGTGTTATGGTGTCATGATTTCCCTTCTTAAATTGTAACGCTTGATTTGAGATTCATCTCTAACAACTGTTCATGGTCCCTGTTATTTTTTATAGCAGTCTATAATAACCGTTTGAATCTAAGCCTCAGAAAACTTGTCTGAATGGTTCTCAGAAATCTCTTTATTCATTTGCAACTTTGCTCCTGAATACCCTATAATCTTGTCCGTGGCTTTGAGGCAGTATAGACTGTTGTGAAGGTGTAATCATGATTCTAGTAGAACCTGTCTTTTGTGTTTGTGGCCGAGTAATCTTACATTTTAACAAATTATTAGAATTTGGTGCCATTGTTCTTTGTAAGCTGACTGAAAAGTGTGATCTTCCATTTGATATCGAAGTTTGAATTTTCTTAGCACTTGGCTGAAATGTTGGAAGCTGATCCGCTTTAGATTTCTCATTTTTCCTCCTGCCCTGTTGTTTTGGGGGAATCTTTGTGAACAGGAAGGTGCCCAATCACGTAGCCATTGTTTGGGAGATCTGTAATCAAGAAATTAGTATTGATTGCTACCGTTGTTGTATATTTGTGGCGGGAGTTCTAGATGCCTGATTATCATTGAACCGCGGATGATACCAGCAACTGCTTTGCGGTGGATTTTCAGAACGGCTCATTGCCCCCTTCTTTTTGAGTTTGTGTACACTGTACACTTTCATTGTATTAAAATCGTTGCTTTGTGCTATCTTGAATTTGCTTATACAAGGAGAACTGAGAACTTGATGTTGGTTTAGAAAAGAAATGAAATCAAATGGTTATGCTGCTTTGATCTCTGCTTATGGAAGTTTTCATCTGTGCTCAGGAGCTGACACCGTGCCTTTCATCCTGTAAATAGTAAATACTGGGTCAGATCTTAATTGGTCTTAAGACCAAACCAGAAACGGTCAGACCACCCAATCCGGATGGCAATTTGTACTCTCATGTTAGGTTTCTACTATATTCATTCAGTCAGTGTTTTCCCCCACAAGCACTATTGCATTTTGATCCTTTTTTCTATGTTATTGATTTTTTTCTAATTTAGCTCTTGTATGATATGTTTATGGGGTTTCGAGTTATCAAAAAAATATATTTTAATATTGGATTGGTACTAAAAAAAATATCCTGGCATTGTTGTATGGTTAATTTTAAAATAAAATAGTTAAAAAAATAATTAAAAAAAACTAAGTTAATAAACTTTGTGAAGTCAATGACCCGGTTTGCGAGTTTCATGAGGTAATTCTGGTTTACGGGTTTAGCAAGGTTTTTTTTTTAATTGAACTTATGTGATTGTTTATTATTTTAATCATATAGTTAAAAAAATAGTTTTGAAAAAAAAATGTTATTAAATTTTAGAAAGTTGTGTAATTTTGTTTTTTCAATTATTTTTTTCAATTTTATCCTTTGATATTGGACTAATTGAAAATCAAGTTTTATAATTTATTATGTTTTACTTTTTATGAGATTATCATAAGCTTAAAAAATATCTCAGTATTAGTTTGATACTTAATTTTGTGATTGTTTATTTTTTTTATCATATAGTTAAATAAAATTAGTTTTAAAAAAACAAGTTATTAATTCCAATGGAGTCTATTACCTAATTTGTGATTTAACGTGTTGACTCGGGTTATCTAATTCACAGGTTTAATAGGTTTACTTATCAAACCTGATATATTATTTTTAGTTTCTGGTTCTTTAATTTTTCTATTTTTTTTATTTCACTCTTATTTAATATTGGATTGGTTGAGAAATATAATTCATGGTTTATTTTTTAATATTTTCTATAGGGTTATCATGACCTTAAATAAATGTTTTTTTAGAGTTGATATTCGATTTTGAAAGCATCAAATGTTATCATAAAATTAGACAAAAATAATTTACAAAAACAACAAAGTTATTAAACTTATTGAAGAAAAGGTAACCAAGGTCGATCCAATCTTGCATTATCTCAATATAAAAATAAATTGTTGTCTTAAAGTTTTTTTAAAAAAAACTATATCATGTTTTTATCGGTCATCCAAATTGTCTTGTCTTTGAACTCATTAAATTGAATAATTTATTTTAGATCAGCTCCCACACAGTTTAATTAGAAACTCAAGTTAGGCAAGGAACCGAGTTAACAAGTTTCAAGATCAAAATGTTTGATTAGATTTAATAATTCTGCTAAAAAAATCTTCATACTCTCAACTCTTTTAAAAATTTAGAAAAACAATAATCTGACCGGAATACATGCAAATACACTAGTATTTACCTAAAGGGTAATAAAATTAGTTATTTTTACCATATGCATAATGAGGTATCTATATTTATTATCCAACATGAAATGACATGAAATATAGATACATGCAAAAATATGTATTTAATTCAAGTTGATATTTATTACATTCAAATTATATATATATATAGTGGAGATTGTTATCTCACGTGTTTGATATTATGGTGCATGTGTTTTTTAAAAGTGATTTTTAATTAAAAATAATTTAAAATGATATTTTTTTTTTATTTTTTATTACATAAAAAATATTTAAAAAGAATATTAATTTAATTGTTTTAAAATAAAAAAGATGCTGTAATGTAACATAAAAACAACGCGTAAAAAGGAAAGAAAGTAGAAGTTACACGGATCCTTGGCCTATGTCAAGACAAAGAAAAGTAGAAAAATTTTACGCTTCCTCTCCTTTACCTTTTTCTTTTTGATGCTCTAGTAAATAGCCGCAATTCGGCCCAAATTGATATTTTCTTGGATAGACCAGAAGAAAATATCAGACGCGATGTGTTGAGCTCCAAGAAAATGACATGAAGCAAGTAATGGGGTATTGCCACGTGTACTATGCAGTGGCCAAATGTAAGCCACGACAAAGTCTTACAGGGCCACGTCAACAAAGCATCATCTATCTTGGGGACTATAAAAGCAGAAGTGCAAGCATATCCATTCCCTCTTAAAGTCCTGAAATCTGAAAGAGTAATAGTAGACAATCGTTGCTTCGCATCGAAGATAAGTCCTCCCAGCAAAGTTTCTGGAATAGAAAAAACCACCACGATCATAGAGCAACAAAGCCCCACAAGAACACGAGCACCAACTTATATTCCTAAAACCCTAGATAAACCTCTTTAGACAAAAATAAAAGGAAGAAGGACACTTGAAGGAGTTAGAAGAAAGAAAAGGGAAGGTAAGGAGGGTATCAATCAAGTTACTTTTGGTGAGTTCTCTGTTTTTAGACTTCAGACAACTTAGGTTATTTTTATTAGCGGTTACTAACTTGTTATTATCGTAAGCAAAGACCGGATCCTCTTTGAGATTCTTACGAGAAACACATGGGGTTTTGTTCTCATAAACCTTTTCATTTTGTGGTTTTAGAACAAGCTTGAACGTCTTTAATGAGTATTGACATGGAAGATTCGTTGAGACAGAGTTCTGCGCTTGGGTTTAGCAGCAAGAACAAGAAGAAGTGGCAGAGAAGGCGGAATGGTTGTGAATCAGTAGAAGATACACTTGCAAAGTGGAAGAAAAACAACAAACTTCAGATAACCAAGGTTCCAGGCAAGGGGTCGAAGAAAGGTTGCATGAAAGGAAAAGGTGGCCCAGAGAATAAGAGCTGTAGATATAGAGGTGTTAGGCAGAGAACTTGGGGCAAGTGGGTTGCTGAAATTAGAGAGCCTGTCAAAAAAGGCAGCGTAACGAACAAACGAAGAATTAGACTCTGGCTGGGTACATTTTCTACTGCTATTGAAGCTGCTCGTGCTTATGATTATGCTGCAAGAGCCATGTATGGTCCTAATGCCATACTCAATTTCCCAGACTACTCTCATGAATCAGGGGATCAGTTGGGTAGCTTATCGTCTTCGATGACTGCAACTGAGTCTAAAACAACACTGGATAACTATGAGGATAATAAGGTTGAGAGATTGAAGATGGGTTATTGTGGGTCAAGAGAAGTAAATAAACAATCAGGCTCTTCTGGGATTTATGCTGTCAATGAATCGGAGGAGGAAGTTGAGAAATTTCAGGTGGCAGAGAGCAGTGGAAGGGAGTTGAAAGCTGAGGTATGGGATTTAACAAATGAATTGATGTCTTCTCATCATGTTGAAGCTGAAGCACCCGTATTGAGGGGAGAAATGGATGGAGACCTTGCAGAAATTGTGGAATCTTGGGGCTGTCATGGTATCGACGACAGATATGATTTCTTGCAGAATGAGACTGAAAATGTAGAATATAAATTAAAGAATGAGATTGCGGAATCCAGATTGAGCAACAGACTCCATGAATGCTTGTCTTCCGACCATGATATGAGAACTGATCGTAAATCTTTCTATGATGCTCAGATGCCATTAACGACGGGAGAAGAGTTTTCAGGCTTGACAGTTGGCAACTCTAACCACTTTGAGGCCAGGCATGATGAAATAGACCTGGGTTTATGCAATCCAGAAATTGATATCAAGCCTTTTATCCAAGGTATTCCCGACAGTTCTGCTTTAAAGGGAGAGAGGAATTATGGGTATGTTCACGGCGAGGTTCATGCTGCAAGCCAGTTACAGAGTGGAAGGCCACCTGAACTCTCCTGGCAGTTACAGAGTGGACGGCCACCTGAACTCTCCTGGCAGTTGCAGAGCCCAGGAACAAATCTACCAGGGAGCTTGAGCTACATTCAGGAGGCAGATTTAGGCGGGGGCTGTAATTTTGATCTGTCGAAGCAGGACATCAACTGGGGCTTAGTTGGAGAGCCAGAATTGCTCATCAACTGGGGCTTAGTTGGAGAGCCAGAATTGCTTGATCCCTGGTTCCCTGAATTACAATTCTAGTAATATTCGAGTATCAATAAAACAAGTTGCTTTGGTATCTAGCGGCGAGTACCATTGATGGTGCTAAAGCTAGCTGTAATTTTTGAACCTTGGCCTGATATATATGTCTCTCTTTTACTCTATCTGCGGTGGAAGGATCAGTAGCAATTCAATCTCTTTGAACTCCCGGCAGAGAATTTTAACAATCTTATACAAATATTTGCTGACTTTGTATGCATGTCATTTTCTATAGAATATGTAGTTCCTTTGAGAGGGGAACAATCTTGTACAATATACTGACAATCACTCTTCAGAGATACACTGAAAGGAGCATTTCTATAGCTCTTGCAAAATCTTGGCAAGTTTCTGTCTAGATTTGTCCTCCAATTACAGTTTTATATATATAAAGAAAAAAATTAGCTTTTCAGCTCCTAACTAGAATTCTCCATATACAATAATTTGTTCTAGCTCACTATTTCTAAAATCAGCCACTGTCGTGTAACTCGTGAGTTCAGTAATAATCAACCCTTTTAACAGCCACCTCCATCAACAAAGATGCAATCCATTTCAAGTTCCATGAAGACAGCATGATCTAGGGCACCGATGCGTGTTGCTCGATGGTTTTCAATATCTCGTCTTGAGTACTCCTGGCGCCATGTTGTAGGACCCTGTCCCTCGTATGGCATCACAAGCCTACACTGTTGAGCCATCTCACTCGCTTTCCTGTTGCGAATTCACCCAGACCATTTCCCACGGTCCCCTTTTTGTGCCCAGCCTAAAAGAGATTGAGATTTTAAGAAGACCAGGTGCAAGGTGGCAGGAAAAAGCAATTCGATATACACAAACAAGTGCAAGAAAGTATTTCGTAGAGACCTTAGCTATATATTCAAGCCCAAAAGAATGTTTACTCTTCATGAAGTCATGATTTGGACCCATGAATGAAGCATAAACATTTTGATAGTAGGATGCAATTCAGGAGTTCTAACAGGTAGTTAGACTGGAATCGCAGATACATACAAGTTTGATATGACATGAGTGGGTGGAGCTAGGATATATTGTGACCAGAAAATCTCACATACCCGTTTGACTCATTCTAACCAAATATGGTTTTTCATTACATTAAAAGTAAATTTTTAAAAAAAAAACTTGTGATGCAATTGACTGATGATCTAACTTCAAAATAGAATTTATTGACACCTATATGATTACGTGAAATGGTTGCGGAATGGTTAGAAGAAAATTTACCTACATGATTAAGTGAAATGGTTGCGGAATGGTTTAGAAGAAAAGTTTCTCAAGTATGAGAATTATTACCTCCAAACTCCAGCCACTACACGCAAGGTCATGAAGAGAAATAAACCTGCCCAGACTCCAGTGAGACCAAATACAGGAGCAGCCACAAGTACGAAGACAGAAGAAATCAGAGAAACCAGCACCTACAATCACAAATGGGGAGCTGAGAAGGAAAAGGGCACATCATATAATACACTTATTACAAAAGAAACAAGAACAAACCATAGAGTAGGCAGCAAAGCCAAAGTCTGAAACCCCATAATATAGCCCATCAAGAACAAATGCAAGAGCATTCATCGGCTGAGACCCAGCAACAAACTGCAAAAAAGCAAGCAGTGTTAATGTTTAGGTGAAGTTAGGCAAAACAATTGGATTGTCCAAGTTTCATAAGTAGGATCCAAACTCTGGCTTCATAGGAATTGAGAAGCTACAAATAGAATCCTTAAATTCAACCATATGTGAAAAGGTTTTTTCAAGATGCCAGACGTGATGCTAGGACAAAACCACATAGGTTAAGGCATAAACCTCAACTGCAACCTTGAGGGTTCTAGTGACCAGCACCATAAGGCGCAAGTATTTTGAAACTGGACACCTTTCTATTCTTGACTTCTCAGCATTGCAATTGACCAAAAATCAAAACTAAAAATTATGTAGCTACAAGGCAACAAAGACCTATTACTAAGTTCTTTTTTTTAAGGCTTATCTGTTTGCTTTTATGATTCATTGTCGATTACATTAGTTTTTTCTATCAATATATTTATTAAGAACATATAAATGACCTCCAACAAGAAAAAAATTAGCAGAAAAGAAATCCTCACCCAAATGCCAGACCAGACAACTCCCAGAACTTCTGGATCTGTACTAAACAAACTGGAAAAAGCTCCAAACCCAAGGGATAATATCACACCCAAAGCAATTCCAGTTACCAAACCAATCTGCTCTTCAATCAAGTGATAGCATAATGGAATTCAATTGGTTAATTTTTCTAATGTCAAAAACCATGAAGCCAACCAACAGTGAATACAGCAAAATAGCTAGAAGTATCAGCAACCTGCAGAACTCTATAAATCACTAGTCGTGCTTGTTCATAATTCCCTTGGGAGTAACCACTGGCCAGAAGAGCCTGTAAGAGAAACAGAACAGTAATGATGGAACTGAAATGATCAGCACTTCTCAGCAACCCTATCTATGACGGTAAGTTTCAGAATCAAAAGATCAAAAATGGAAGCTGCAAAATTTTCCAAATACCTACTTCTATGTATAGAAGCCTCCCTTCTAAGACTATTAGAAACACGGTTTTAACAACAACTTCTACCTAATTTAAGATCAAACAATGACTACAGTTGTTCTGTCTTGACCTTTGCACTTTGGCTCTAGTTCCAAACTTTTTGTGACAATATTCATTTTGTTTTCTTTATTTAAGCCAACATACCAAGATTACTCAAGCAGTGGAAGCTAGTAACATTTTGTTTCTTCTTTTTGGAACATGTCAAAGGAGTAATCAAGACAACAAGCACAGGAGTTGCGACAGATAGGCAGAAGAGTGATGATTACAGAAACAATGATGGCATGCATGTTCCACTTTTCAACTACAGGGAATTCCAGTGTGCACAATTGAGTCAAATGGTTTCAATGAAGGAGAACAATCACTGGCTTCAAGGATCATCCAACAAGGTTACCACTCAGGATACAGCTCTTCTAAGCAAATGCCATCAAATTAAATCACATATTTATATATTTGAGATGAAAAAAAAAACATTTCAAACAGAAAGATCAAATTTCCCCCACAGATTTAGCTTCATTTAGCCACAACTTACATATGAACATCAAAATGTCAGGCTACGAAAATAGCTGTCAGGTCAAACTGTCCAGCATTCCAATGCAATTTCACATACATCTGTGAAGTACACTTTACATCTGTGAAAACTGTAAACTATGTACCTGGCCATTGAGGGTTACTGTAGCTTCATTTATCTAAAAATGAAGCTACAGCTTATGTATGAACATCAAAATGCCAGACTCAGAACTATTGATCAAACAGCTCTAGCCTAGTCACTATTCAGTATTTTAATGCAATTTCACATCAGCACGTGTAAAATACACTTTACAGACTAAACTGCACACTCTTTACCTGGCCAGCGATGGCTAAAGCATCATTAAGCAAAGATACAGCTAACCAGACTTGCATGCAAATTTGATGACCTGCCATTTGTATGGGGCCTTCCCTAGCTGCCATGGATGTTGCTAATGTCATTGTTAACAGCACTGCAATGGTCCTGCCAATAAGAAGACCACCTGCAAGTTTCATAAAACTTGTCACATGGTTAATTAAAAAACTTCAGTAGTTGCAGCATTCTATGATTGACAGAGCATTATAATTTGTCTACTCCTTTTTGCGTCCCTTGTTCTATTGGACTGAATTCATCAGTCATAAAGGATATCACTTTGGTTAAGATGCTTGAAAGTGAAACATAAAATTTCAACTGAGCTCAGGAAATTAGCTAGCCGACAGCCAAGGTGAAGGGATCCCACTGAACATTGCATTCACATGCAATGCTGGCAGGAAGCATAAGTAGTAATCATAGGTGTTGAAAGTACATGATAAGAACTTCTTTTCTTAGACACATTAGTCATGCCCCCCTGGCCTCCCCCATTCATCTGGCAAACAATCTTCTCAACAGGATACGTGTAACAAATTTGTTGCCACCTAACCCAGAAATATTTTAATCAATTACTGATGACACATCTACAACATGCCCATAACAGGCTTAAAAACTTTTACGTGTGAACTGTGTAACAAGCAGAAAAATAAATGAGTTGTTCTCTCATTCATGATACTTGTAGTGGGTGTTATAGTTTACAGTGGACTTTGATCTTTTAAGTGAACAGAAATGAAATCCACAGAAAAAATGTTCAATATGAAATACTTATGTGCATATGTTGTCACCCTTGGGTAACTAAGGTAGCCAAAAGTGGGTTTAGTATGCCCCACCAAAAAGGCTGGTGATTTGGTTGCATGGAAAACTGTATTTCTCTATGATAGAATTTTCTTAATGACATCAAATTGAAATGAAAATAGATGTAATGGAGCTGGTAAGAAACATACCAGAATTCAGATAGCGGACAACTTCCCTTGCATCAATGTTTGGAGAGATTAGCTGCACCTTGTCATTCAACTCCCAGAGAAGGATGAAAGCGATGAGATATCTGTAGAAAAAGGGACAAAGGTAAATTTATAGGAGAGAACAGTTAATCAGTTCCATTAAAAAAAAAAACCACAATAATATCATGTGCAAAGGACACTGATATTATATAGTTTACCACATTATTAACATACTCAGAAATCACTGTAGCAACTGCAGCACCACCAACACCGAAACCAAATACAACAATGAATATTGCATCCAATATTGCATTCAGTAAGTTGCCGGCACCTGATAGTCAAAATACAAATTTATCACAAGTGTGGTTCGCAACAAAATCATGCAACAGAAGAAGTAGCCTGAAATGCTAGACATATTTTCAGAGCATATGGGACCATGTTGCTGATATTGGTGGTGAATATGAGGCCATCTTTTGCTTACATCATCAACCAAACATGTAAATGCATAAATGTTTATTGCAAATACATTTTACTGACTTGTTGCAATTTCCTTGCTAACTAATAAAGGTGTACCAACTACTATATTCAACTATTGACTTAAAACATCCTCTTCACCTGGTGTACTTAATAAAGGAAAATCCATCTATATACTTTCTGTCCCTGTGAACTCTAATGGATTGCAAGGAAAGGAAGAGGAAAACAGTGCTGCAATACTTGCCAATGGCATATAAGGGTGTCTTTGTATCCATAAATCCTCGAAATGTGCCTTGTGCTGCAAGTGCAATTACAATGGGTGGAGCACCAAAGGCCCTCAAGGTAAGAAACTGCTCAGCTGGCACTCGCATTGGTGAATCCTGTGACATGAAAAAAAATCTCAAAAGACTTTTTGAACCATAATCCTGTGTCAATATTATAATATTTAAAATTCATTTTACAGTAATGTACCCTCAAATTTACAGTATATCCAAGTAACTTGACAGATTACTTGATGAAGATCATCAGTACAAGCTTGCCATATTAACATTCTAACAGGCAATCATTAAGAGCCAAAATGCAAGATAGAAGCCAATATCACAGGATTGGATTCCTCTTAAATTAGGGGCAACGATACATCATGTTAGGTGAATCCGAACCATTGATTTGAATTTCAATAGTTTAGATTTCCTTATAGAAAAAAAAAAATTAACTACCAATTTTCTTTAAGAAAAAATCCTAACCGCCCACTAGTTGGATGATATGAAATCCTAGCCATCGAAATTCAAAACAATGATCCGGATATTCCTAACATGTAGATCATGTTACACCTAACTTGAAAGGAGTCCAATCCATTATGTCAAACAAAATTCATATGTAATGTACAATTAGAAGGTCAGCAAATCAACCCAAATTGTCAAAATCTCACAAACAAAAAAATTAATAAGTATTAGACTCCAGTTTTACCATGGATATAACTATATCAAAGCAACATAATTAAAATGACTTGAATTTCAATTTATCATGGTGATCAAATGCAGCATTGACATTTAGACGACTTTCTCATCGCGGTCATATGCAGCATTGACATTTAGGTGACTGATCACTGACATTACCAATCCCAAAAAAACATAAATTCTCTATCCAAGAGAGCAACTGATGCAAGAAATCTAAATTAATTTCACAACTAAAAATGTTAAGAGAAAATAAAAAATTCATAACTAAACTTGACGTACAACAGGTATACCCATGATATTCATCAAGAATCCCGAGCCAACTGAGAGAGCCACCGTTTCTGCAACACCAACAGCAGCAGCAAGCGCTAAAGAAGTCGAAACTGAAGGAAGAACTCGCTTCCCTTCCTGATCCTTCACCGAATCTAAACATCAAAAAATAAAATTAAAATTAAAAAAATCTCAAATAAAATAAATAAGTAAATAAATAAAAGCTAATTAAATTACCATCGTTACTTTTGCTAATCAATGCTTGCTCTTCGGCGACAAAGGAAGTAGTAATATTAAGCAAAGGAACATTAAACAACTTGGAAACCAAATTAAATATCGAAATTGACACTCCAACCGCTGCCAATTCAACCGATCCTACAATTATTTAACAAATCTAATCAACAAAATTAAATTCTTAATTAATTAAAACTAATTAAAAATGAGAAACAAAATATGTATAAATACCGATATGACCAACATAAGCAGTATCAACAAGTGAGGCAATAGGATCAGCAGCAAGGGCCAAAGCAGCCGGCAATGCAATTGATAAAATCTCCACTCCAACCTCGTCAATTTTAACTCCATCTCTACACAATTATAAGCCAAAAAAAGTAATTAATCGCTGTAAAGATTATAATTAAAATCTAATCAACAAATTTAACCGTTTCTACTTGTTACCAGTAGTTAATGCACCTGAGACGAGTAAACAGAATAGCAACCGAATCGGTTAGAGATGACGTGGAAGTTGAAGAAGGTTTGCTGTCAACGGAAGTCGGTTTTAGTTTCGGTTCGTTAGGGGTATTGTTATCAAGCGACGTCGTTTTCGTCGTCTTCGTGGTGGTGGTGTTGGTGTTGGTGGTTGCGCTGTTGTTTTGAGGAGGTGATGATCTAGGGACGGTGGTTTTTAAAGGAGCGGATAAATTTTCGTTTCTTTTTTGAGAAATAAAGGAAGGATTTGTGTGGAAATTGTGTATGCTTAGAAGCTTGAGTGAGAGAGCTACTGTGGCCATTTTGTTTGATTTTTTTTTTTTCTCTCTCTCTCTCTGTTTGCGTGTTTTGAATTTTGGTTGGAAAGGAAAGTAAAAATCTAGAAGAAGAGAGGCTGGAAGCCAGAAGTTTGTTTATGGCTTCCATTAACAGATAGATTGCGCGCCTCTTGAAAAGGAATAAAAAAAATATCTTCGTTTAGTGAATTACATGGGCCTAATGGGCTCTTCGGTGTATTACATGGGCCGCATAATTCGCGTCTTCGAAATTGAGCGGCCCAATGTAGAATTTCAAGACTCCATAATCTCGTTTGGGCCTCCCAGTTCAAATTGCTACTACGCAATATAAGCAGGAGTTTTTACTTTTGATCGATGATAAAATTATCCTTAAGTTATATTATAAGTAAATCGAGACTTATTTTTTTTAATGATATAAAAAATGTGATGTTTTTAAGGAATAAATGCACTAGGTGTAGAAATTCAAAATATAATTGTTAAATTTA
>Ga0307515_10006975_pt1 | contig 22437 bp, 13 predicted proteins | sample 17_EM_MG_FD_194513 | JGI IMG/M metagenome (GOLD analysis project Ga0307515, IMG submission 194513) | Populus trichocarpa ectomycorrhiza microbial communities from riparian zone in the Pacific Northwest, United States - 17_EM | ecosystem: Host-associated > Plants > Roots > Unclassified | place...
CTAAAATGTGATTGGTGGCTGCTCAACATTTGTCTTCGACAGGATCCAGAGGACAAGCACAAGCTGAAAGAGGCTTCTAACTCCATGTGTTATAGATCACTGAAACGACATTCTCTTATTATATTTCATAATTAACGAAAACATCTGAAAGGAACTCTTCCAGTGGAGTACATAAACCATACCATCAAACTATGAGAGATGGCAGAATTCACCAGATGAGCAAAAAAGAAACAAAATAATAGGTCATTAAATGATGACTACGGATAAGTACCGTGATTCGGGCAATATAACTTTGTCCAAAATGGTCAGATCTATGCTCTTTTGAAGCCGTTTATGATCATCCTCTTGGCCATTGGTACAGAAGACAAGACCTCATTCAGCCAGCTTGTTCCTGTTTGACAGCAAGGAAGGTAGATTTTTGTCCTGAAAATTTTTGGGACTGTAATTCTTTCTTGGGATTTGTATTTGAGAGAAAGAGCTATCTTAGCTCGAGAAATGCTCTAGATCAAACGAAAAGTGAATCTTATCTATCCAAATGGATTGCCTCCCCTTGAAGGAAGAGAACTTGAGGAGGCTGGGAGCAAGTATTCGTTGGTTGGTTGTTGAGCCATATCCAATGACCCAAAAGGAAATCCCTCACTGCCAAGGTCGCCTGGTCCTTGTGGTCTGAAAGGAAATTCAATAAAGTATGAATAATTTCTATTCCATGTGAGAGGAGTTATCATCGTGTGCCTTGGTGAACCTAGTCATGCAAGTATGGTGACGGCAGACAAAGCGTTATGCTTGTTGTCTATACATCAGCATAATGTGGTTTTGGATGTCCATGGTGTGGAAAATGCATATGAAGAGAGCACCTTGTAGGACAATCCTTAGAAGAACATCACTGCAGTTTATACAGACCATGCAAATTTGAAACAGTGTGTGAATCCTATTTCTCACCGACTTTGACTCTCCCCCTCCTATCCTACCAGTCAATTGGGAAGTCAGATCCTTAAGAGTCAATAGGCAAATTAAATCAAGTGACATGGTGAGATCTAGTGAACTGAGTAATAAAGATGACCAAATGGTGAAAAGTACTTTGAAAGCAAATGATGAGACTGAGGATAAAGAATGTTACCCGGAATTAGGCAAATTCATGTATGCTTGTTGTCCCATGTATCCACCTAAGATATAGAAAACTGAATATGAGGACCAGATAGGGATCATTTATCAGTAGGTATTGAAGATAGGCAGAAGTGAATTTACCATAAGGCATGGCTGATGCAAAGGGTGGGGACTGTGGAGGCAATGCGGAAGTATGCATTGGGAGACCACTGTGCATATTTCCCATGGAAGGAAACTACATCAAAAAGAGTATATATATTTAGAAATTTACACAACAGGCCTAGATTAAAAAAATTTATTCAAGAGAAACAAAAGAGCCTTGCAACAGCTCTGAACAAGAACAAAAATATTGCTTGCGGTAGATATGCTTTCTAATCTTGACATGTTTATGATAAAACACATCCAGGTCCTTGGAATGGCTATAAAGGTTATTATATGCATATTGCTTCTTGTATATGTTAATTATTGGTGAATTCAGCATGATCGTACAAGTCATATTAGGATATAATGCGTCTTGTGGAATTTATTTGAGTTTCTGTTGGCTTCTTGAACCATATTTTTTAATCTGAAAACTTGTTTTAATGCCAATCTAAGAAAAACTCAAAGACACCGTTACTTGGCCGTGGTGCAAGTATACAGATAAAAAAAAGTGTACAAAGACACATGATATGTCCAAGTAATGTAGATTGAAGAAGAACTCGTACAGGCCAACATGACCAAAGTTTGATCTTATAAAGATGTGCCAAGAGCTCAACATCAGCATACCAGAAAAGAAAATAGGCAGGATGAGAAAGGTAAATGCATGATAATATCAGTTCGAGTGTTGTACATACAGGTGGGGCTTGTACCGAAGTGGATTCTCCATTAAGATTGAACGGGTTCGTTGATTTTGTTGTGTTGGCATATGCTGGCACACGCTGTAAAAGAACCCGATAAACAGTCATCGGCATCTATATGTTTCACAGGTGAAAAATCGAATTCCTTCCCATTATCATTTGGTTAATAACATACCGTTGCATTAGGATAATATTGCATGTTAAATCCCATGCCATAAGGTGGAGAAATTTGCCAGCCTGGAATTGGGCCTGGAGTGGGTATGGTTGTAGTAAAAAGGTCCTGCAGAAAATTGAATGTATACCATTAGAAGAATATGAGAAACAGCTGACACCATGTTAGGCAAGGCAGTCACCACTGGAAGTTCCCTTCTTCCACCAGATTTTGTTTCTGATGCAAGAGGCTTGGATTTGGCATCAGAATTGGATTCTTGGGCTGGTGTCGAGACATCTTGAGAAGGGTATTCCCCGAGGAAATCTGGAGGTCCCTGAGCATTAGGAACATTTGATGAAGTCCAGATCTGCAAATTTGAAGAACAAGCACATAAGTTATAAATAAAATTACCTGATATCAGCATCACCACACAGGCATGGATCCATGCGAGACATAACAAAGGATTTTTTTTAAGACAAGAGAACATAACAAACTTGAAACTATAAAATTAAAAAAAAAAATGGTAACCATAGCGAATCCACTCATTTTAGTATCTCTATCTGAGCCAAATTTTGGGGTTGTTATTTCATTAAACAATGGATCTGGAAAAAAATCATCAGGGGTGGCCTGCAGGGACAAAAGTGATATTACAATTCACATATTTAAGACACGGAAGTCCTTCTGTGGATGCTCCAGAACATGGTCTTATATCTTGTGGATAGAGTTATTAAAAACCTTGGACTCTGAAATAGCATGGTTCTAGATATTCCTTAAACTCCTGAAGCTCAAACTAAGTCCAAAAACTAACCTGGTCATTTACCCCTCCAGCTGGTGTATTAGTAGTCTGTTGTCCAGTAGAGCTTTTATTGGCAGGCAGTGCAGAAGACTGTTGTTGCATGGTGGATATCTGTTGCCCATCAAAAACCTTGAAAGTTGAGTCACCATTGTTATCAAGCGCAGCTTGTGGAGGAACTGCATTAGAAGGTTGCACTGGCAAAGAAGTATTTAAAGGGGCTATGTATGCATCAAAAGCATCGATTAGTGTCAATGTCTCCTCCAAGGGCACGGCTGGTACAGGGTCACCTTCAGGCAGGCTGATCCCAGATGCAGTTGCTGTCTGCACCACAGGTGCAGCTAGTGAAACACTTCCCACAGTCATGGTGCCTCTAGACACGGCTGTAGAAGCACCAGCGCTACTGGGCAGTGTTAACATCTGCTCCACAGGTAGTGAAACACTGCCAGCAGGCATGTTGTCTCCAGATGCAGTTGTAGAAGCATCAGTTGCAGAATCAACACCACTGCTTGGTAATGCAAACATCTGCCCTGAGGGCCCAGCTACTGAAGCACCACTACTCATGAGTATATTTTCTTCAGATGTAGCTGATGAAGGGTTATCATTAGTTGGTATTTCAGATGTATTATCAAAAGGAATAACTGAGGGAACTGACAACTCCATCAGTAAAAATTCCAACATATTTGGTTTTGGGACCGGAGGTATGTTCTCCTTTCCAGAGGATTCATATGAGCAGTTGCCTTCTTCACTGGATGGAAGATTCTCCAGTGCCACTGGTGCTGCCGCGGCATTGGAGGACTTGGAATCAGCATTTAAATCAACTGAGCTTTCTGAATTATGACTTTTCTGTTGCACAGGATTCCCATCAGCAGATGCCATAGGGCAGGAAGAAGCGGGCGTCTGCAGTGAGGAACACACAGAATTTCATAGGACTAGAAAGTAAATAGTCTACAAGAAGAACTGACTGTATATATCAAATTGTGATTTGCAGAAAACTACAAAATACAAGTTTGTAAAACATCACAGTCACACACGAGTTTTTATTCAAAATTGTATCTAGAGTTGACATATGGAATTTCAGATCATTCCACCAGCATTCCTTGTCATTGGAAATAAACCTTCAATACAGAAGGTGAGAGAATCCACGAAAGTAAAATGATGAGAGTCTAGCAACAATTGCAATGCTTCTATTTCATCTCAACAAGTCCTGCCAGTGCAGCTTGCATGTTCTATGCCACGTTACCTCAGTCCTCACTAGAATTGACTGGGATGGTTCTATACAGATTTTATTACGTAAAGTAAGTGTACTCAGCCATTCTATTGTTACCACATCAATTTAGAGATTACCACACCTGACTGTGAACAGATGCATCCTTCCCGTTGGGTGCTTTAGAATGCTCAACAACCTGTAGAGGCGGAAGATTCTCCCCCAGAATATCTTTAAGAGGGCGTACCACAGGGGCATTATTCTTTTGAATGTCAGATGACCTGTTCCCAAACCTGGACTCTGTCGGTGAAAACAGGTGGACATCAGTCTGCCTGACACTTCGTATTTTGTCATCTCGAAACCTGTCATCAACAACCTCAAAGCGAGCAGGACTTTTCTTAAAACCTCCACATCTTGTATTTTCTTGGGAATAACGAGGACTTCTTCTTTCATCATCATAATATCTGAAAGTCTTGACATCAGTTCTTCCACTAAAACCACATCTTTCACTCTGCCCTTGTCTATCTTCATAGTTCAGAGTTCTAGATCCACCAGAATATAAAACAACCCTCCTGTTCTCACTAGACTCCTCCTTGTCAGTCTGCATAACAGCCACAATAACCTTTAACAAAATTTTGGTAGCTTTAATTGGAGCACACTCAACAGATTTCCCATTATTCCCAGGATTCCAATTCGTGTGGTCCAAATTGTTGAATTCACTACTTTCAATATTACATACTGATAAATGTTGCCCAAAATTTAACGAAACATAGAAATTATGTATATGTAACCATATCTATCTTTGGAGGGATTTACCAATCTCAGCCTTGAGAGTTTCTCTTCACTTTTCTCTCCAGTGTATCTTCTATCCACGTAAACATGCTTGATAAAATCTCGAAGCTTTTGTAGATTACTAGAAGAACCAAAAAAAAGAAGCAAACTATCAGAACACATTACTCAAAATTCCCACAATAAAAAAATAAATCCAATTTCCAAGCACAGTCGCATGCACGAATGTGCAATCTTGTGATCCCCTTACACAACGCAAATCGCACAATCACGATTCACATTTCTCTTAAAAATAAACATATTGCACACCAACATATAAAACCACCTGCCATCAGGAAGCTGATTACGCTGCGGATCCCAATCCTTCAAATAAATCTGTCTCGCTCTCTATTGAGAAATAAAAATAAAAAAGTTAGACAAGGAAATTAAAAAATTTCCAATAAAAATACCGACATTGTTAGCTATAAAGTAGTATTCAATTTCATGCCCAACCTCATTCCCTCCTGCTTGGAGAGCACTAACTTCTTCCGCGTTAAATTTTGCCATCGAAACCGATTTAACTCTATGCGTAAATTCCCGACTAGAAAAATTCATCCAAAATTAAATTCATCTCTCATGCTTAAATAACAGAAAATTCAACAAAAAACAAATAAATAAACTTCGCCCAACAATTAAAAAACAAACAAATAAAAACAAAAATATAATACTAACTGAATTCCACTACAGCCTGTGCAAACAAATGTGAAGAAGGTTGTGCAAACATATTGTGGTCCCTGCAAAAAAACAAAAAATAATTAATTAAATGAGATTAAAAAAAGAAAAACAGAAAAGAAAGAGAGGGGGAAATTACCAAGCTATTGCAATTAATGCAACGACGATTTTCAGGGAGTTTAAGAAGACCGCGAATTATCTTCTCAATTCTCTCCTCTTCTTTGTCTTTCTTCGTCATTTTTTTCTCGTGATGACGCAGCAACAAGAAGGATTGATCGATCGAAACCGCAGCGTTGTAAGGACTTGAGGGTCTGGAGATCGAATTTGAAGAAGAGAAACCCTAGAAATTGAAAACGGGGATAGGAATACATAGGAGAATTTGGTGGAAAACAATGTCTTGCTCGAGCGAGGTTCATGGAGGGAAAATAGCCGAGAGAGACGCTTTGTTCGCTGTTTTTTTCTCTGATTTAAATTTAAAAACCATATTTTGGGCTTCGTGGCCCTATCATGGATGGGCATTAGCCCGATCCAGAAAATATGTTTATAATCGTTTTTTTAACTCCTTAACAAAAACAAAAAAAACAAAAAACAAAAAAATACAGGCTGATTGAATATTCTGAATTAATTCAAGTTAAAAAAAAAAATTAAATTGATTAGAAACTCGAGTTAATTGGTAAAACCAAATCAAAACTCGATAATATAATTTGTTAATTTAAAAATAAATTACAAAACAACTTTGTGTTGATATATTTGTTTTAAAAATAAATTAAAAGAGTGTTTTCTTATTATTTTTGGCAAAATACATTTTTCTAGAAGATGCGAAAAAATAAAAAATAACTTGTAATTTGTTGATTATATCAAATTTTATCTTTAATCTTTTAATTGCTATATATTTTGTTTTGAGTTTTTTTTTTTAACTTCATCGTTTAGAATTTGATTTAATTTGATTTTTATATCAACTTTGATCCTTATTTTTTTTATTGTTATTTGCTTTTCTCCTATCCTTTTTTTAATTGAATTTTTTTATCCATCAAATTTGATCTTTATTCTTTTGATTGCTATTTATTTTATTTGAAATAATTTATAAAATTATATTATTTTTTTAATTTTATTATCTTTTAATTTTTTTTACATGTCCAATTTATTCTCCGTTATTTTAATTATTATTTATTTTATTTGATATAATTTATTAAATTATTTTTTTTTTCAATTTAATTGTAATTCAACTATATATATATATATATATATAAAACTCGACACCCTGTGCTAACCACCGCCTGTGCGACAACCAGGCTTCCGAATATTCTAACATCATTGGTTACACCTTGCTCTTCATCTTTTTATCCCTTTCCACCACTATTTTGCTATTCAATTCAGTTGCTATTTTAGATGTTTTAGCTTTTCAGGGTTCAGTTTTGTTTTGTTTTTTTGTTTTTTGTTAGCACGATCTTGAGCTTGCCTCAAACATTTTGTCACATGATGGTGCGTGGCAGCCCTTCAAATCTGATTTTTAAACTAAAATTGGCCGGGTTGGCAAAGATGGTGCGGTTTCAACACAATATTTGTGATGATTTACAGTGGTATTAATCCTTTATGTTTGTTTTCTGGGTTTTGGGTTTTGTTTGCTTAGTTTCAATCAAGTTTGTTAATTTTATTTTATTTCATTCGGAATGGTGGAAATATTTCATATCAATTTAAAAAATAAAATAATTTTCATTTTATTTAAAATCTCAGTCCCTTCCGTTCCAGATAAATTTCAGCTGAAATATTTATTGGTTGAAAGCACTACGAATAGAAACCGCAATCCTTTACCGAACAATATTTATGATGATTTTCCGAATTCAGTGGTTGAAGGCACTACGATTAAATTCCAGATAAATTTCAAGCATTACGACTAGAAACCGCAATCCTTTACCGAACAATATTTGTGATGATTTTCCAAATTCAGTGGTTGAAGGCACTACGATTAGACTTGCTAGCCAGCCTAAATGCCCCTAATCAGAAAAAGGCAAAATGGAAGCAGAGTTGAGGAATAAAAGCAGGAAAGCAGCCACTACCGCATGCATACATAATGCTAACTGATGTTATGGAAGTCAAAGATTTTGAATCAATTACATCCTGATCCTGGCATCAAGTGACCATAGAATTGAACCGGTCGCATAGAACTTCCATGAAACTGACCCAAGCTTCATATCCATAATATCCATGCATGTTTTGGTTTCAGTTTCACCCTAGTAGGCATATGAGGCCCCCCCGCCGCTGGGAGGGTCCTGGCCGGACTCGTGCCAACGTTACATCGCACTGCAGGCACCCTTCCCCTTTACCACATAGACAATAACAAAATCTGGAATCTGGAATTGTTGAACTTGAGGATTTAGAAGTTGCGACACGGTTCAAATCATGATCTAAAACAACAAATGACAATCAAAACATAGACTGGTGAAGACAGAACTTCGAAAATGTGAAAGCAGCAGTAAGTGACCGAGCTGCCAAGCATCATCACCCCAACAGACCACCATATACTCAGACAAACACTCCATATCACCATCAGATGTCACAAACACGCAACTACAAAGAAACTCACAATCATTACTTCCCCCGACAGAACACTCTGTCCATCACATTATAAAAATCAAAGTTCACTTGAAACGGGTCTGTACAAGTTCTAACAGTTCAATCACAAATTTGCAACCCATTTTCTGTAAGCTACATTTTTAGGTCTCTCTGTTAGGTTATGATTTGGTTTCTTTATATGCCAGAGGTGAAAAGGAAGCATGTGATTAGTGAGAGACCGCAAAGCTGAAGAGCCCATGAACTTCTCCGTGATTAATTATTGCTTAAAATAACTAAATATTAACAAGAATATGAAAAGATATCAGAGTGGCAAAGGTCACAAACTTTCCAACTCTCTGGCATCTAACAAAATATTGACAAAGATATGAAACAAGGATCCAGAAACACATTCTAAACCTCTAACGAGTCTCTATGGAAGATTATGAGAGATTACTTACAGAATTTTTTTCTCTTCTATTTTCATGGATAATGTATTCCGTTGGCACATATCTATCTAGTGAATGCTCCAGTGTTGAATCAGATGGGAACTTGTAAGTCGAATCCCGGGGTGTCATATTATTTCGGCCAACTGCTACTTCGATATTCATGGTTAAGGGAGAAAACAAAAAGGAAAAGGAAACAAAGATCTGTACAAAGATCTGCAGCCAAAACTCCACAAACCCCCTTCACAAGCAGGATCTGTGCAGGTGAACCAGTTACCAGAACAAAAAAAACGAGTGGGTATAAGACCTGGCAAGTCCTAACCAAAACTGCCAGATTGATGGCAGATTAATGAGGCAGAGGCAAAAAAAATAAAAAAAAACCCTTCTCCCTTCTAAATGCCACAGCACCTGTTAGAAACCTGCTGGAAAGGCTAATGACAAAAGGCCACTGCCACGGATGATAGAAACACCAGACTGTTCCAGCAAGAACAATGTATAGTCTATAACTGGATTCTTTGGAAGCAGACATGCAAGCTAAAGGGGCTGGCAAATTCCTATCATCTCATATGTAGTTTTTCTCATTCTACCCATCAACATTTATGTCCTCGGAAGAAGCTTTGATTGCTTCAGCATTCATTAGGGCAACCACAGCCTTGTGAATTGCAAGATCTGCCCTGTAAAGCAATCTCTGTGCCCTATGTCTCTTGAGCTTAGCCACATTAAGTGCATGCTTAGCCGCACCAGAAGCTTCACGCAACCTGAGCTCATCAAGACCTGAATCATTCAACTGTTCACGGCCATGCCTCGCATATCCATCTGTCTGGTGATGTCGCTGGCTAGGCCAGTCAGAAAACCCCAAATTCCAATGACGAAATCCATTTCTCTGATCCAACATTCTGTGATTATATGAAGTAGCCATCTGAACATCATAGGGAGACACAAAGGTACCAAGTTTCTTTGACTTGGTCCTGCAAAGTTTATGGAGATTATTCCTATCATAACCATCACCAGTCAGTGAGACATATGCACGGCCATAAGCATCTCGTGGTGAAAACACCCTGGGTGATATCTGAGGCAACGGGGAATCATCAAAAGATTCATTGTTATGTACTGAATATATTGTCTTTTCATCCCCAGAAGCAAAGCCATTTATTCTTCTTCCTATGAAAACAAACGTAATATGATTAAGGTGAAAGTTGAGAAGCATATCAAGGATGGGAAAATGGGGGAAAAGAAAAGAAGAAAGAAAGAAAAGAAAAGAAAAGCAGGGTCAAAATCTCAATGGGTAAAAAACATTACCATAAGGGTGCAAGCCGTCATGATTTCCTGCTAAGCCGTTGCTTTGTCCAGCAACTGAAAATTTTTTATGCGACCTTTGTTTTGATCCCTTGTTAGGCACTTCCAAACCCCTTGGTTTCAAACAGAAAGCATACATGGGTGGCTTGTCAGAAAGTGCAAACTTCTCATGGCATCCATTAGGGATGCCTGTGTTACTTCTTGTCATTGCTTGCTCCCACTCCCTCAATTGCTGCTGATACCTTTCCCAAAGTGGCGGCTGCATATAACCCATAATTGCACATCAAGTTAGACCAAAAACTATGTTAAGAGAAAACAAATCAGCATACAAATGACATATACAGAAACGAAACATATTATAAAGATAAACCAAGTTTGATGAAGTTATATGCTGGACCACAAGATTAGAGAACTGCCTGGTCAAATTAAAGCATAATGATAGATCCTTTATTCCATTAATATAGATGTGAATAGTGGTCATGCAACTGACGACAATTGAATAATTCAACAGAAAACTTGTAAGAGAATAAAATCATACAAAAGTTACATCAGTAAAAACAGTGGCATAGTTTCCCTGCACCCTTCCCTTTGGTTCAACAGAAACCACAGCCTACTCATTGATTTTGCAGACCAAATATCCCAACATAAATCTATAGAAACAGTACTCCGTTTAACAAAACTAGAATGTATGTTACTCAAATGACTGCAAAACATTGAAGGGATATAAAAGAAATTTATTATATTCACGATGGATAGGGAGTCAAAAGAACATTCATAACCAGTGACAACACCTCCATGTTAATGGAATGGCATCAGCTGGGTGTTTATTTTCCTTTTCTGTTTGGGGGAAGGGGGGTTTGCATTTCTGAGAATCAACAGACATCATAATTATGACCATCGCATCCACCATCAAACATTTTTACCAGTGTGATGGCCAGCAACAGAACAAACAGAAAATACATCCTCGTATATTCTAGAGGAGAATTTTGCATAGGTTCTTTAACTATGATGCATTGTTTGCACTAATCTTTTTGAAGTATCCTTTTGAGTAAGAAGTCCATGTGTCGCCATGCCCTGAGACATTGGAGATTGAAATCGAAGTGTTCAAAAATAGTTGTACAATCACTGAAGGATAAAATCATGTCCATTACAATCTCAATTTAAACTTCTTGAAGGACTCCTAAATGTCACATCTACTACATATACCCCAATTAACCTTGACTTATACTGAGACTTCTTGACTAGGATTATTTAATCAAGAAACTTGTCCATCTATTCCAATGAGTATTAAACCAACCAACTATAGCTCCAAAGGCTCCTTTTAGAGCATTTTAGAGCAGGGTTGTCTTGCTTCCTACCTTTTAAAACTTTAAAAGCATGACTTTTCTTCATGACTCAGTTTATTAAAATATAATCCTTTATTGTTAACAATCTCAAAATTCAAAAACATATATTTCTACCAAGAAAAATGGCAAATCTCAATAACCTTAAGTTGCGCAGGAGACCAAAAATAGCTCAAGCACAATATAATAATGTAAAATAAGCAGAAAATATCAGAAGGTACCTGGAGATGACGGATTAAAGGCATTCTGTTCCTCTGCCTCTTATGCTGCCAATATTCATGGATGGTTTTGATGGCTTCTGTGGGCTCAATTCCAGTCATAAACTCGACTATTTCTTTGAATGTAAACTGGTCCCGCTGTTGAGAATATGCAGCCTTCTCAAACATGTCCATTGCCTTCTCAAACATTTCTTCTGAAATCTGCCATGAACTGCTATTGACTTCTGAAGAACTTTGATTTTTTAGCATCCACTGTTCATCATCACTGTCCATATCATATAGCACCCTTGATGGATCCAAAGCCATCTCAACATCTGATTCAAGCTGCCGAAAGTACTTACAACCCCGAAAAAACGGTACTTCTATTCCATTATCATCATTTTCCTCTATCAGGCGAACCCCAGGAATCGGAATGTTTTTAACTGATGCAGCACGTATATTCCGATTATAGCATTCTTCATGCATCTCTTTAAAAAGAGCCCACTGACTCCTATCAGGAAATTCCAGTGTCCAATCTTTTCCTCCTTTCCACATCATAGCATGTGTAAACCGATTTGTTGACCCAGTTTGCAGAAACTGATGTGCCTTGTATGAATACTTTGTAGTTCCAGAAAGCTTAACACCAAGCCTCCACTCATTATGATCAAAAAGCTCTAGTACAACCTGCACTCCACATTCTCTCCATCCTTTGTCACCATTTGTAATCAAAACATTTGCATCACAGGACAACAACTCTAACTTTCTTTCAGAACCTCTGGAAATGAATGAAGTCCTCTTCTCAGTGGCTGTCCTGATTCGTTTATGTGGAAACCCTTTTTGCTGATATCCTTTATTCCTTGGGCTGTAATCAAAACCTCCAAAAGGCAATGCATAAGAAACCTGTGTCCGTGGCTTCTTAGGTCCATTACCAAAATTGTTTTGGAGAAAGTCAGCCCTTCCTTCAGACCATCCAAAAGATGCAAAACTACTTCTATTTCGATGCCAGGTACTTCGGCGAGCAGTAGGGTTTGGACTTGGAATAACACCACCATTCATATTCCAAGACAAATCAGAAGACTGCTGAACGCCTTGTAATTCCTTATTAACATGCTGGTCAAATTGATTAACTGATGGAATATCAACCGTGATACCATTTGAAAGAGCATGTGAACCAGCACCAGTCTCATCTTTGTTAATTGACAGCCTTGACAGCAAGTCACAGGGTTGTGACTCTGAATGGTTGCATTCCAAATTCTGCAACGGGACAATTGCACCACTTCCTGATTCTCCAAGATCTCTGTAGCTAGCAGAAATTTCAACGTTTACATCACCACTTTGGTTTGATAAGGATTTTTTCCAATCCCCACCACTGCAAATGGAGACATCAACACTTTGTGACTCTGGTTTAGCACAGGATATGCATCCATCATAGTCAGCACCCCTTGTCAAAGCCTTGAAATCATTACCAGGTGTGCAATCTAAACATGCTTTGGAACAGTCCTCTATGCTAGTGCAGCTATCACCCACTAAACCACTGGATTTTTCTGGATGTTCTATTGAATTGTGATCCTCAGTGTTAATATGCATCACACTATGTTCCACAAGCATCTTTAAATGCAAACCAAAAAAATAAGTAGGAGCAGCAGTAAAAGAAAGTGCAAATGAAGGTAAATATCTGTGATTCTTGTCAGACTTAAAAGAAGACTGGCTGCCATTAACACAAGTAGATTCTCTGGTGACCCCCATGAGGCTAATACTCTGCCTAGATCTCCTATGCAGGACCTGGTTAACATTAAATCACAGTAGTTAATAACAATCATGAAAAAAATATTGTGTAGCCATTCAGAACTATGGAGCAAAGGACAGCACAGCTGTCCCAAACAAGGGTAACTATGCTGCAGCTATTGGTTTCATCAGTTCAATAATTACAATGATGAAAACATGAATGAAGAAATAATGTAACAGAAAACAAATAAAAGCCACACAATGTATGTGTTAAGAAATGGAAACCAGCAGACAGTTGTATGGATAAATAGAGAAAGAAAGGAGGGAAGAACATTATGGAAAGGAATTTCTTTTCTAGGGAAAAAACTAGAAGCAAAAATAAAAGCTACAAGTCACCTTCAAAAGCATATTTAACCACATAATGTGAAAGTACCTTATTTAAGGTGGCATCACTGCAGACCAAAGGACTGAAAAGTCGATTCTTTCCGCATTGCAATGCCTTAATGTTATCATAAGTGCATTCGGATAGAGATAGTTGCCTATAAGCCAAGCAATGCCTTTTGAGCTTATGGTCCAAGTACTTCCACTTTGAATTCTCCACTTCAGAGAAGTTGTAGAATGAAAAGGCGAAGTGCTTTCTCAGATCTCGAATGCAAGAGAATCTGTACCTGATTGAAGTTATTGGCAACTGGAAGTCAGCAGATTTCTCCTGCTCTCTAGGTTGATGAAATACTGTTAAGACCAGGAATACAAAAGCTACAGCCTGCATCAAGCAACCTTCAAACAAGAGAAACCTCAATCCAACCATATTATCTACAAAAAGCATCTCCAGATGAATTCTTGGCCATGTAGTCATAAGCATACCATACTGAAGCAGTAGCACAGCATGGATCAACCAAACATTTTCAGAGCCAAATGAGTAGTAATTCAAGAAAGAAGGCAATTGGAAGCTTAACTTGAACCTCAACCATCTTGGTTCTGTGGCAGAAATATTTAATCTCAACAACCCTGCATTACCAGTTGACCATAAAGGATCAGAAGAATCCAACCTATTCGAATCCAGGTCACGATCCAATCTTCCAAGAGAAGTATAATGCTCTTGCAAAGCCCAAAAAGCAACAGTAAGAGGCACAAGAGAACTATCAGTTTCTGGTACACTGGCAGAAACACAAATGCCCTTGGATTCATGACACAACACATTGCTTGTCTTGCGAAACCGCTTCCTGTAATAAACAATAGGGAGCTTGCTATCTTTGGGGAAAACAGGGCTCTCCATCACAGGCAAATCACTCCTTCCATCAGTGGCTACACTGTCTGATGAAGCAGAATTATAAGATAACTTGCATTTATCTCTTTTTAGGGAAGACAGTGGTGTCATAGTAGAAGATAGATAGGATGTTTTCTGTTTCTTCAAGGCATGAAGAGGAGACGATTTGACTCTATGAGTAGATCGAGCCAACCATGAGATGATAGGCTCCGACTCCATATATGCCCCTTCATAGCTATCATCCTCTGTCATCAAGTCCCTCTTTTCTTTTCTGGATGTCAGTTTTTCTTTCCACCCATCAGAGCGCTTGTTGCTTGTTATTGATCTTTTCCTTCGCATCTTACCTGGAACTTCACTAGGGAGCAGCAAGAGTTTAAATCTTTCATTTTGGAGATCAATCCATTCCTCATCCCGGTCATCATATTTTATGTGATGAAGCTTCCTCTCTTTGTCATAGTCACCAACAAGACCATGATACCATCTCTGGTCCAGAGGCCAAAAGACCTTGATTCTCCGGTTCAACACCCAATGAGCATCCAAGTCCCCAGAGAAAACTTCATAATAATGGCGTCGTTTCCTGGTGCTACCCTTCTCTTTGTTTTGTTTCCTAGGTCGCAATACTCTACCATCGGTATCAACAGATGAAGATTCAGATCCAGAGACATAGCTAGACCCATGAGCAACAAATTCTTGGAAATCATTTTTAGATGGCGAGGCTGAGGCTTTGCTGTTTGAAGAAAAGCCCGTGCAGCTGGGATCGAATCGTGATGATAGCATCATTGCTGCATTCTCTTCGAGATTCTCCTCCTCATCATCATGGAAAACACCACTCATCTTCATAGAAGTATCAACTGTTGGGTCATCCTCCTTGGTTCTTTTCTTATCGGACACCATGCCCTTTTTCCTGCTCCGCTTCCTAAGTGACTTTTTCAAAGATAAATCACCATTGTTATCAACCAAAGGGCCATTGTGAGGCCTTTTCGATGATGAATCTCTTTTTGTTGCAACTGAATGGCCCTCATGCCCGTCCTCCTCCTCCAAATTTCTGCTTGCATTCAGTTCATCATTTCTATTTTCTTTCAAGTCATCAGAACCTTTCTTCTGTTTAGCCTTCAAAGGTTCAACCTGCTTGCCCTTATCTTCAACAGTTAACTTACTAGCCTGATCGACGTCATCCACTTCACCACCAGATATCCCCACTGCTTTCAACTCTCGACCACCATTCTCAACCCATTTGCTCTCATCTTCACCAGTTAGCTTATCAGCCTGATCAACATTGCCTGCTTCCCTGCCAAACCCTCCTGTCAGCTTGGACCCTTCACTACCATTATCCACTTTCTTTCGCCCCACAAAACCCCGTTTCCGCCTAGGGATTTTAAAAACCCCACCATCCAGAGGTAGGGAAACACCACTAAATCCATTACTATCAGCCAATCTCTGAATCAACCCAGACTTCGATTCCTTCAAACCTGAACTCAAACTCCTATTATACACTTCCTTTAAACTCTTACTATAGCTACTGTTAACATTCTTATTCTTAAAACTACTAATAGAAACCTCCTTTCTACTCTTCTTCTTCTCATGTCCCTTCTCATCATCACCTGCACCACCACCCTTCCGCTTCAAATTATTACTATTTTGATCCCCTTTAGGATTTTTAGATTCATAGAGACTTTTATGATCCAAAGATCTCGATTTTTTAGGAATCTCCACTCCATGAGACTTTCCTACTCTATTTTCCATCAATCCAAACACCAAAACCCAAAACCCCTGATTTTCAAATCCCTATCATGCATTTTCAGATCTGGAAAAACACCAAAACGACACCAAATCACCAAAATTACCCCCCCTTAAATTACCAAAATTCACAGATTAACCCATAAATCAAAGCAATCAAGCACTAACCATCACAACCAAATCCTGAATTGACCAAATAACATCAAAAGAGACAAAGTACAAAACGTACCTGGATTGAAATACCGCGAGCATTCGATTTCTCGAGAGATATATGAAGATCGCGTGCATGAAACATGGACCAGAATGTGAATCTATGGATTGCGAATTAAAACCCTACAACAATTGTTGATTTTAGTAACTAATTTTCCGGTAATTTGAGGAAATGTATTTTTTAACGTGGGAAACGGAGAGGAGCTAGGGTTTCATTTGGTTTCACGAGAAGAAGGGTTTTGATCGAAAATATTAACAAAATAAAATTAAAGTAGTTATAAAAATAAAGAAAATATTTCCGGTGCTTTCGGTTATGCTACGTGGAAAACCATAAACCGTCAGATATTAAACTTGTGGGGTGGGTTATTTATCCACCGTCAGATTAATAAATAAAATCAAGAATTTTGGTAGAATGGAGGAATACGATTAAGGTGCATATGAGTTTCGTGACACGTGGAGATGTGGGATTAAAGTAGTTATGCGACTCGATTTTTGCTAAATTTGTGTGTTTCGTAAGGGAAAATTAAAAGTACTGATTTTCTTTTCTTTTTTGCGTTTGGATAATTGGTCCTGATGATTCAAGCAATATCGAGAATGCCACCGGGCTTTTAATTTCTGAGGCGCCATAAAGGGAAACTGAAGAGCTAACGCGACGGAGAAAATTGGTAGAGATGTACTCGCTTTAATGGCGTGAATCGTGGATTTGAGTGAGGAAGTGTTGCTCACGTGAGCTTGAAGCGATGATTGGATATAGTAGATTAACAATGGTAGAAACTGGAAGAGACAGCGAACTGCATAGGATTATTAGAATTTGGTATTGATGGTTTTAAAGTATTTTTTATCTTTAAATAAATTAAAATAATATTTTTTTTTAATTTTAAAAATTTATTTTTGATATTAAAATAATTTTAAAATAAAAAAATTAATTATAAACAAAAAATTTAAATTTTTAGCAAATACACAGTCAGTTGCATTGCCAAACGTATTCTTAAAAAATTATAGATGTAAAACTTAACTTGAGGTAAGCTCGGGTCACGAATTAGAAAAGTTAACATGGATTAGTTCAATAAAAAAATATTATTTTCATGAAGAAAAATATTTTAAAAATAATTAAGGGGTTGAAGTCATTGTTTTTAATTGAGTCATGTCTGATTTGATAATATTAGTAGTCGAGTCAAGTTTTTAACATGGATTCAGCTAAAAATAAAAAAAAATTATTTTTTTTCATCCTTGACCGATTTGAATCTTCAGTCAATTGGGTTCTATATCCACCCTGCAGGTAATCTGAGATTTAACACAAAGACGAGAAATATTATGTGTCAATGTTACAAAAATGTTTTATTATATCATGATTTTTTAATTGAGAAATACAAAAATATTATTTATATTTAAGAAAATAAATTAAAAATAATATGAATCAATAAGTTTTGACTGAGTTATTAATGTTGATTAAATACTTAATTATTTCTCCTAAAAGCAAAAGACCATGCATCCCTCAATTTTCATTTTAATTTATGGATTTTATTTTTTTTCATCTTAAAGGTTATTTTTTCTTATAGAAAACAAATAATTTTTTATTTTTATAAATACATCATGTAAATAAATTATATTTATATCAAATATAAAAGAAACAAATTATGATAATATCTTTGAAACATTATAAAAATACATAAAAATAACTAGTTTTTAAAAATATAAACTAAAAAAATAAAAAATTAAAGAGAGAGGGCATTAATTTAAATTTAAATAAAAAAATTAATGAAACGATGAATAAAGAAAGAGTTGGTAATGCTACTTAAAAGTTAAAATATAAAGTCAACTTTTCTCCTAAAAACAAAAGCAATATAAGTATGCAAATATTTAACCATGAGTTTTCTTTTGAATTTATACATTTTTTATTTATTTAGAGCTTATTTTTTTTCTTATCAAGAATGATTGGTTTTTATTTTTTATACATAACAAATAGAAAAGAGTAAAATTTAAAATATAAATTAAAACAATATCTTTGAAGCATTAAAAAAACATATAAAAATATTAATATTGAAAATAAGTGAGCAAAAAAAAAAAAAAGATCAATGAGAAATGAGAAATGGTATTAATTGAAATTTAAATAAAAACTTAACACAAGGTAAAAATTGGGAGGGCATTAAGTAATTTGTTTTTCAAAAAAAAAAAACCAGGCTGATAAGCCAGCTCCACGTGCTTGAATGATCTCAAGAAAAGAACGTAGGTCCACGCCTGGGTTTCTTTTCTCGTGAGCAAAAGACGCATCTTTCCACTCTTGTATTTTGTTTTTAAAGTGAGTGATAGGTGGTCTGTTGTTGTTACTCAATTTTGATATTATTATTCAAATTTTTTTAAAAAACAAATCAAAAAATAGCAAAAACAACCCAAAAATATGTTTTTGACGTATTTGCGTCATTTTCAATGTCTTTACCAAAGAATTTAAAATAAAATATACTTTCAACACGTTCAATTTTTAACGCGCTTATTGAGTCGACGTTGATGCTGTTTTTTTCAAAAATCAAAACACAAAAACATAAATCAAAAAATTAAAAAAATGCATTTATTATTTTATTGATCTAATAGTAATTGTGAAAGGGAGATGATCAATTTTAAAATTGAAAACCCTCTCACCAAGCAGTCTATTTTTTAATCAAATGGTCCATAATTAATCTTATGAATCCAAGGGTCCATATTTCTTTGCTCCTTCAAGCCAAAAGAATTACAATATAAATTGAATGTGTGTGCTACTAAAAAATAGGGCGGGGGGGAGAATTTCTTAGGGTGAGGTTATAAAAAAGGAAAGAACCCCATGTAAGTCTTTTAGCGTTTTTCAATGTTGATATTATGGTGATGAGAGACTATTTTATTTTCATAACCTGACATTTTTCAACTTCAAGACTGTAAGCATTGATGTGTTATGATTAGGGAAGGGTTTATTCCATGGATGCTTCCCATTTCGACCCAGTTTTATTGCCAAGAAAGGAGCACAGTTGGACACAATATTGGAATTTTCATGCCTTTAACAACAATTACCTCAAACCATCATTTCCTGAGTGATATAATCCAGATGAGAGATGTGAATAGTTGCAAGAATTTCAAGCATTAAGTCTGAAAATTGGTAAGCAAGAGGCAAGTCAAGGTTGTGAAGGATAATGCCATATACCATATTATCACTGGATCATCATGAGCATAACAAGGGACAAGACATGGATGTTGTTGGAGAAGCTGGCCTAATCAAGGTGTTGCATTATCAACAATTTTATTATGGAATTTTGTTATTTTACACGTTGTTTTCGAATCGCATCTCATCTTTTTAATGAAATATGCTTTTTTTTTCTTTTTATTGTCCTAAAATCAGGAGATGTTTATCATTTTATTATTGACTATGATATTTTGATCAAGCTCCAACATGTGAAATTAAGGCTAATCAATCCTAAAAGATTAAAAGTATTTTGATTGTAGAAATGATTCAATGTTTGTTAAAATAACATGACAAACAATATGAGGTGACTAAAAAAGTTTTGAGCCCACATACAAAATTAAATCACAGATAATGGAGCTAAGTTTTAACAATATGTATAATGAATCATGGTTCTTTACAAGTTTAAATTATTACGCTGGATGAGGTCAAGATTTATCGGTTTTAACCGACCTTACTTAAAATGAGAAATGACTATATTTGTTTATTCATTTCACAATTCTTAAAATATATATCCCTTGAAATCCTAATTTAAGCCCGATTAAATCTTTCTTTCTAAAAAAACCCTGACCTAGATCACACCCCATATTGGAGACAAGTGAGGATTTTTTTAGTTGAAAAGATGAAGACAATGATAGAATCAATGCTAAAAGGAATGTTGAGAATGAAAGACCAATGATTGAAAAAGGGCTAAAAATGAAAAAATCCTTAGACTATTATGCATCCATGAAAACTTTGAGAAAGGCTACAAAAAAAGCCAAAAGTATAATTTGTCCGTACTTAAAGGCAAATCAAGTTTTGATGACTAATGAAATGCCATGAAAAGATTCAAGGTAGGAAAATGTTTATCAAGTGTAGGAGGGCAAGAGAGATTTTAATTGAGAAAAGGCACAACAAATGCTAAAAGTTGATGCCGAGGCAATAGAAAAAAAAAGAAAAAATTGAACAATGAACATGTCTTTTGATATCTGTGATAAAGCCTTTAGTGCCTTCAAATAATTAGATTGGTTATCCATCAAAGGAATAACTGGAGCTGTTTTATGGCCTATGTTAAGAGAATATTGAATTTTTAAGTGAGAATGAAATGTGTGGCATGGTTATTTGCCATTCTTTTACAAAGATAATGAAAGGAAAAAAAAAAGGAAACGATGAGGCTAATAATTAACAGTGAACCTTGGCCTTTTTTTTGAATTGATATTTGAGATAATAAAAAGATGAAGAAGAGTCATGGGATAAATAATGGGCAATGAGTTTTAGTATTCTCTTTAAAGTTTGAGATTGACAATGAAAGGAATGACATGGTTATATTCCAATGATTGATAATAATGGAACTTCTTGAACCATTAATTGAATGAGATGAAACTTCTTGCTAAAAAGAGTGGCATGGTTATATGCCAATGTTTGATAGTCATTTGATTTTTTTATATAATTTACTCATTTCACATTGAGTTGATTAAATATTGGACTTAATGATTTGTTTCGGTTAGCTTAATGTGAGGTTCTTATGATGTCAAAAATAAGTTTTGATGTTAAGTTAATGTTTTATTTGACCAAATAAAATTCAATTGTATTGATACAAACCAATTAAAATATTATGGATCAAATTTGAAACTATTCAGCCTATTTCAATGTGCATAAACCATGTTTTTTATTATTCTAATCCCTGAAGTTTTTGGTTTTTTTTGTCCCTTTTCTTGAAGTTTTTTATGTTTTGGTTCAAAACTTTGTTTTTATTTTTTTTCATGTTTCAACCTCTAACTTTGAAAGAGAATAGAAAGGTCATCAAGAACCAGGAGATGAGATAAAAAGTGGGTCGGTTGACCACGATCCAACTACCAAAAAAATATTCTTGATGTTAATGGGTTTTATTTAGAAAGAACAGTTTTATTATAATATTTTTAACCCTTCATTTTAACAAAAAAGGTAGATTGGGGCTCTAATTTTGTTTTGGGCTCTAATTTTTTTTAATGGAGTTTGTTTTTTGTTTTTGGAAAGATTGAAGGCTGATTTAAGGTAATGAGTTTATTAAAGTCTTTTGGATTTTTTTAGGAGTTTTTCAAGGGAGAAAAGGGTTGGAAAATGGGCTTTTTTGTGTTAGATTGGTTAGAACCCGACTTTCTGCCAACCTAAGGTGGCTAGTCATCATACCAGAAAAGTCCACATATCAAAAAAGGATTACAAGAAAATCCTCACTACAATGCACGAGTGGTGTGATGCTCTTATACTTTTTTTTTAATATGCTCACATTGAAATTATCAGAATGCTGTTTTTTTTATATAAAAAAAAAACTCATTATGATATGATTTATAAAAAGAGCACGTAACAATATTCTATAAAGTTTATATAGTCTTAAATACTACGATTGCTTATTTTTGTTATCATGCAATTAAATAAAGAATAGTTTTAAGAAAGTAAAATTATTAAACCTGGTTAGGTTTATGACCCGACATGGGTTTGATAGTTGACCTAAATCAATTCAATATGTTGATGCTTTAATATTTACAAAAAAGATGTCATATGAGTTTTTTTTTTTTTTTAGTCTAAACAAGTTTTTTAATGGTTTCCCGTATTGCTTTTTAACCTTTTTTTTTTCAATTCCACCTTTCATCAACTTAATTTTGTTTTTAGTTTTTTTTTAATTTTATCCTTCAATATTATATTGTTTTAGGAATTGTGCTTCATTTTTTTTTCTTGTTAGGTTATCTATCGGTGTCATAGAGTTAATTTTTTTTCTTTTCTATTTCAATCTTCAATAGTAGATCTATTAGAAATAAGATTTTTCTATTGCTTTCTATGAAATTATTATGATTTCATGACCCAAGTCGCGGGTTTAATAGGATAACCCGAGTTGACTTAGGTTTTCTTCTATA
>Ga0307515_10006976_pt1 | contig 22436 bp, 19 predicted proteins | sample 17_EM_MG_FD_194513 | JGI IMG/M metagenome (GOLD analysis project Ga0307515, IMG submission 194513) | Populus trichocarpa ectomycorrhiza microbial communities from riparian zone in the Pacific Northwest, United States - 17_EM | ecosystem: Host-associated > Plants > Roots > Unclassified | place...
CCAGCAGCGCATGGGCGAGAAAGAGCATGAAGTTGAGGCACAGCAGGAACTGTAGGAGGTCGCTGCGGTAGATCGCCATGCAGAGACCGGCCTGGCAGATACCCCCTGCGAGCAACACCATGCCCAGGGGGTAGCCAGCGGCGTACCCCTGGAGGGCGCCGCCCACCAAGAGCGCCGAGAACGCTCCCAGCAGAAGCGTCCTGCGGCGAATCGGGCGCCGCAGCAATTCTGCGGCCGCTGCCAGGCGCAGGATAGGTGCGGCAATCGACGCGCGCGGGTTCGAGATCGTGGGCGGCATGGGGTGCGTGCCGGCTGCTTGGACAAGCAGGACCTTCCGCTGCCCTGTGGATGGCGTCAGAATTGCGGCGAACGCTCGCTTCCAGGCGATGCGGTTCGGAACCGAACCATGAGACGCTGGTTGACCGCCCTCTTCGTGCTGCTGCTCGCCGGCTGCACCACGCTGCCGCCGCGCATCGCGCCGCCTGCCAGCAGCGCCATCGCCGATACCGGCGACACGCCTCTCGGGCGCATTGCTGCGGCGAGTCTGGCTGAGGCACCCGGTGGCAATTCGGGCTTCATGCTGTTGCCGAGCGGCGAAATGGCCTTCGATGCGCGCCTCGCGCTGGCCGAGGCCGCCACACGCTCGATCGACGCGCAGTACTACCACATCCATGACGATACCGCCGGCGCAGCCTTCCTGGCGGCGCTGCGCGATGCCGCGGTGCGCGGCGTGCGTGTGCGGCTGCTGGTGGACGACTACCACGCCGGCGATCTGTACCCCATGCTGCGGGGCCTGGCCGCGTTTCCGAACGCCGAAGTGCGCCTGTTCAACCCGCTGCCCGAGCGCTACGGCACGCCGATCCGTCGCTTGCTGCTGTCGCTGCACGAATTCACGCGCGTCAACCGTCGCATGCACAACAAGCTCTTCGTCACCGACAACCAGTTCGCCGTTTATGGCGGGCGCAATATCGCCGACGAATATTTCACGCGCCACGGCGAGGCCAACTTCATCGACCTCGACGTCCTCTCCGCCGGCACCGTCGTGCGCGAGCTGTCGGCAAGCTTCGACCGCTACTGGAACAGCGAACAGGTGTGGGCGCTGGAGCAGAGGCTGCACGCTTTGGAACGCGCCTCCAAACCGGCCGAGCGGCGCGCCGACTTCGACGTGCAGCTGAAAAGAATCGCCGGCCCACCGCCGGACGTGCCACCGCTGGACTACCTGGGCCAGAGCACGGTTCGCGTGCAGATCGCACAGGGCCGGGTGCGACTGCTGGCCGGCAGTGCCCGCGTGCACGACGACCCGCCCGACAAGGTGCTCCAACCCGTGGACCCGAACAAGGCCAGCCCGGCGATGCGCGCCAAGCTCGACGTGATCGCCGCCGCGCGCGACGAAGTGGTCATCGTCAATCCTTACTTCCTGCCTGGCCCGGTGGGCCTGCGCATGATGGGCGAGGCCCAAAAGCGCGGCACGCGTGTGTTGATCGTCACCAACTCGCTCGGCTCCACCGACGAACCTCTGGTGTACCGCGCCTACTCACGCTACCGCGCCGACATGCTGCGGCTGGGCGTGCAGGTGTACGAGTTCGGTCCCGACCTGGTGCGGCGGTCGAACACCTTCGGGGTCTTCGGCAAATCCACGCCGCGCCTGCACGCCAAGGTGGTGGGCGTGGACCGGCGCTGGATGGTGGTGGGCTCGGTCAACCTCGATCTTCGCTCGGCAGTGCTGAACACCGAGTTGGGCGTCACCATCGACTGCGCGGCGCTCACGCGTCAGGCGCTCGGCCTGCTGCGCGCCGATGCCTTCGCCAGCATGTACCGGCTCCAGCTTGGTGAAGACGGCCAGACGGTCGAATGGCATCTGCGCGACGACAGCGGCAAGACGCAGGTGCGGCACGACGAGCCGCACGCGAGCCTGTGGCAAGGCATTTCGCTGTGGCTGCAATCGTTGTTCGTGTCCGAGAACGACTTGTAGCCGGCCCCGGCCAGGGTCCCTTCAATCCGAGGTTCATCAACGCGCGATGCGCACGATGCGCGCCGCGCCAATGGCCGTCACTGCCATCGCCTGCTTCGTATCGAAGAAGGCGGGCGCGCGCACGACGGTCGATGTGCCAGCCTGCTCGACCTGCACGGTGCCCAGCAGCACGAGCAAGAGCTCGCTGGCGCTCACCTCGGCGCGCTCGCCCGCGGCCAGCGGCCGGTGCTGCCCCGCGTCGACGACCGCCAGCCGCGCCGCGCGCTCCATCGTCTTCCACGTCGGCAGGCCACGCACGCAGTCGTCGAAGCGCCGCGCCGCGAAGTTCTTCCAGAGGATCTCGCTCAGTTTCGGATGCGCTCCGAGGATGGAGAACAACGCCGCGCGCGAAATCTGGATGAGCAGCGTGGCGGTGGCGGTGCGCAGCGAGGCACTGCGCCGTTCGCCGCTGAGCATGGCGATCTCGCCGAACATGTCGCCGCTGGCCAGCTCGTCGATGATGGCGTCTTCGCCTTCGCCCTCGCTGCCGGCCAGCACATAGGCGGCGCCGCGCGCGATCACGTAGAGCTCGTTGCCGGGGTCGCCGGCACGGAAGATTGTTTTTCCCGCGAGGAGCGCAACGATCTGCGCGCTGCGTGCCAGCGTGGCGAGGCTGGGTGCGTCGAATGAGCCGAACAGTGCGGTCGCCTTGAGGCGCCGGATGACCTCGGCGGGGCGCAGCAGCTGGCCGCCGATGGGCAGGCGGTACAGCATCACCATCAAGCCCTCCTTGCGCCGCGTGTAGCGCTCGGCGAAGAAGGTCGAGATCATGTGCCAGAGGTTGTGCGCGTCGACCCTGATCAGCGTGACGAGTCCATCGCCTTCGCTGTAGCCGGGGTTGGCTTCGATGAAGAAGCGCGCCGCGGGCTTGTCGCAGTTGCGCCAGTAGTTGCGCTCGACCTCGGAGTCGCGCGTGATCCAGTGCACTTGTCGCGTCAGCTGGTTGTCGGGGGTCACGCGCTCGAGGCCGAACGAGTTCGCCAGCTCGTCCATGAAGGTGAGCACGGCCGGCGGCGGCGGATGCCGGGTGCTCGGCCAGATCACGTCGAAGTGCTTGGCAAACAGGCAATAGCTCGAAGGGTGCACCAGCGAGCCGAGGTAGTAGACGCGCCGCCCGGGGTAGCGCAGCAGGTAAGGCACTCCGAGCTTGAGGCCGAAGCGTGTGTTGGTATTGCCACCCCGGTAAGCGCGCAGCGTACCGGCCTCGGCACGAAAGATGGCGCTCGCCTTGCCGGCCAGTTCACGCTCGAAGATGTGCAGCGCGAAGTAGCCGACGATCTCGCCTGCGTGGTTGCGGTGCACGTTGATCCAGGTGTGCTCGGCCGGGGACTCGACCACGTACTTCGCGAACGAGTCGCGGCTGACGCCGTCAAACACCTCGCAATGGACCTTGTAGAGCGCATCGATGAACTCTTGCCGCGCGGCGGGGTCGAGCGTGCTCGGGACGACGATGGCGGATTTGGCGATCTTCGGCATGGGTGTCGGGCGCTGCGGACCGCCCGTCGAACCGCCGGAAATCCGAAGGTCGGCGGGTTGCACGCGTGGCGGATGGGACGAACGATTTTGCCCCACGGCACGCCCGACCCGATCACCGAGGCGCCCTCGCGCCGCGGCATACTGGCGGCCATGCTCGCCGAGCCGCCACCCCTTTGCAGCCGCCGGACGCTTCCGGCCGAGGCGCTCGCAGTCCTCGCGGAAGGTTGCGGGTTCCTGCTGCTCGGCGTGCTCGCCGCGCCGATTGCCCTGCCGATCGAGAACGTCGCGCGCCGGGACGCCCTGGTGCCCGGCCTGGCGCGATGACGCCTGCGCTCGCCCTGCACCCGCTGTTCGCCGGCATTTCGTCCGAGGCGCTCGCCTCCCTTGAACGATACCTGCAAACGCGTCGCTTCGATGCGGGCGACATCATCCTGCGCGCCGGCGTGCCGTCGGCCGAGCTGTTCGGGCTGATCGACGGCGCTGTGCGCGTCGAGCTGGCCGGGGGTGGCCGGCGGCTGCTGCTGTTGCCGCCCCAGTGCTTCGGCGAGCTGTCGGCGCTGACCGGCGATCCGGTCTCCGCCAATGTCGTCGCCCAGCGCGATGTGCGAACCTGGGTCCTCTCGGCCCCCGTTCTCTTAGAGGCGATGGCGCATGAGGTCGCGTTCTTCCGCAACGTCGCGACCTTGCTGGGGCTGCGCCTTCGCGAGCGGACGCGCCGTGCGCAGGCGGCGCGGCCGCGCGTCGTGCTGGTGCCGACGGGGGAGGAAGGCGACCCGATCCTGCTGGCGGCGCTTGCCCGCGGTTTGCAGCACTACGCGCCCGGCTCCGAGCACGACGAGTCGCGCGACGACGCGGCAAGCGGCGCGCAGCGCATTCGCCGCTGGCGGGACGTTGGGCCGAGCGACGCAGTGCTGCTGCTCGGTACCGGCCAGGCCGGCAGCGCGGCGTTGCTGGCGGAGCTCGATGCCGATGACGCGTTGCTGGTCACCGCAGACGATCTGCGCCGCCTCCCGGATACGCAAGCCGCCCCCGTCGTCTGGCGCCCGGGTGCGCTCTCCGGGGCGGCGGCACTGCAGCGCTGGTGCCACGCGGTGCCGCGCGACGAGATCGACGCTGCGGCATCGGGCGGCGACTGGTCGCGGGCGCGCCAGCCGGCGCTCGATCACCTCGTGCGGCGGCTTTGCGGCCGGGAGGTGGGCGTGGCCATGAGCGTGGGCGCGGCTGCCGGGCTGGCGCACCTGGGGGTGCTCGAGGTCCTGGAAAGCGACGGGCTGCCGATCGACTTCCTTTGCGGCTCGAGTATGGGGGGGGCCGTGGCACTGGCCTTTGCCCGATTCGGCAGCGCGCGCGCGGCGACCGAGAACGTCCTGCGCGTGGTCGCGGACTTCGCGCGCGCCAGGGGCATGCAATGGCTGCCACGCGCCTCGCTCATCTCCGCATCGCGCATGACGACGCTCACCCGCGAGCTGTATGGTGATGCCACGTTTGCGCAGTTGCGGTTGCCGGTCGCGGTCGTCGCGGCCGACCTGACGATGGGCAAGCGTGTCGTGCTCGACAGCGGCGCCGTGGCGCCGGCGGCACGGGCCACGGCGGCGATCCCGGGAGTGTTCGCCGCGGTCCGGCTCGGCGACTCGGTACTCGTCGACGGTGCGGTCGTGTCGCGCCTGCCTGTCGACCTGCTCGCCGCGCGCGGCTGCGGCTTCAGGCTCGCCGCGCTGGTCCGACCCACCTATCCCGAGGCGCCCACCGATGCTGCGCGCGCCGCCGATCGCTTCGAACAGCGACTGCGTCTCCCGTTCGGCCTGCGCGCCGCGATGGGCGGTGCCTGGCGCTTGCAGGGCTGGTGGGACGCCGCCGCCCAAGCCGATCGCGCCGACCTGTCGCTGACCGTTCCGATCCCGGTCGGCGAAGGCTTCAACTTTGCGGCGGCCGAGGCCATGGTCGACTGTGGCCGGCGCACGGCGCTGGAGCGTCTGCCGCAGATCCGCCTTGCGATGCAGCAGGTGCTGGCGCCAGGGGTGCCTTGACAATATGCTGCCGGGCGTGGGGCACCGGCACCCAGTAGTTGACCTCGCCATAGACCGGTCAACCTCAACAAAGCTTCAGTGCAAAGTTGCCTTGATCGCCGGCAGGCAAGCCGGAGCAAACAGTAGCCGACGGCAGTGAGCGTCCATAGGCCCCGGGCGTACGCACGGACGATTAACCGACTTGCAGTCATCCGTCAGCGTCTGCTCCTGGCCAAGGCCGTGTGCAAACGGTCTGCGCTCCAGTATGCAGGACATGGCCCGAAGGCGACCGCGAGGCGATGAGCGCGCTATCCAGTAGGCGCATCACTGCAGATGCGCCTTCGCGTGCTCGGACCGAGTCTTTGAAGAGGCGTGAGAGGCTCACGCCCCCATCAATCTCATCGCCTTTATCGTCCTGGTTATGCCAAGGACCGCGATGACCCATTCATGTTGTAAGCCAGCACGTGCAGGCTCATTTCGGTGCTCACGTGCGACAGCGTCTTGGTGAGGAAGTGGGTTGAACCCATCCACTACTTCAATGTGCCGAACACGTGCTCCACCGTGCACCTTCTCAGCGTCATCGCGACAGGCTTGCGGTCCAGGCGTTGCTGGACGCGCTCAAGCACCTCTTCGTGCTCCCATCGGCGGATGCGACGGTAGTCAGCGGTTGTGCACTGACCTTTGAGTGGGCACGTGGGGCAGGCGCTGGTTCAGTAGACGCGAAGCTTGTTGCCGTTCTTCTCGAACGTGGTGAACCTGTAGATGGCCCGTTCGCCGGCAGGGCACTCATACTCGTCAGCCTTCGCGATGTAGATGAAGTCGCTCTTGTCGAAGCGTCCCTCGGCCTTGGCATTCGAGGTCATCGGCTTGGGTACGTAGGTTGTGATGCCCGCGTCCTCGCAGGCCTTTAGCTGCGTGCCGTTGAAGTAGCCTCGGTCGGCGAGGGCCTGCAGTTTGGGCTTTCCCATCGCCTCGCGCGCAGCCTTGGCCATGTTGCTGAGCTGCGCACGGTCGTTGCCCTCGTTGGTGACCTCGTGCGCCACGATCAGGTGGTGCCTGGCGTCCACCGCCGCCTGGACGTTGTAGCCCACCAGGCCCGAGCCTGTGGCTTGCGAGTTCATCGAACGCGCATCGGGATCGGTAAGCGAGCGTTGCCCATCAGGCTCCTTCTTCAGCTGTTCCTTGGTGTCGTCGAGCTGCTTCATCTGCTCGCGCAGCTTCTTGATCTTCTCCGTCAACCGCTCGCTCTTGGCCTCGACCTCCGTCGGCTGCGTGCGGTCAGCCGTCTCCAGGGCGTCGAGGTAGCGCTGGATACTCTGCTCGATCTGCCGCTGACGTGCGTCGATCTTGCCGGGCGTGAAGTTGCGGTCGCCGCTGTTGACCGCCTTGAACTTGCTGCCGTCGATAGCAACAATGGCGTGAGAGAACAGCTTGAGGTCGCGGCACAGTCTGACGAAGCGGCGGCAGACGATGCGAATGCCCTGGCCGTTGTCATGACGGAAGTCCGCGATGGTCTTGAAGTCCGGCGCCAGCCGGCCGGTGAGCCACATCAGCTCGACGTTGCGCTGCGCCTCGCGCTCCAGGCGACGGCTCGACTGGATGCGGTTGAGGTAGCCGTAGATGTAGAGCTTCAGCAGGACCGACGGGTGGTAGGAAGGCCGACCGGTTGCTGCGGGTTCGACGCCTTCGAAGCCCAGTGCATGGAGATCCAGTTCCTCGACGAACGCATCGACACACGCACCGGGTTGTCTTCGCCGATATAGTCGTCAAGGCACTCTGGCAGCAGAGTGACCTGATGACGGTCCTCGCCTTCGATGAATCGCTTCATATGGCTGCCCTTCAGTAGCGTTGCCACAATCTAGGCGAGCACCGTCACCTATTCAACCAGATTTCACACGGCCTCGGCCGCATCCTGCCCTATGCCGCTGACGCTTGGTCGGCCCGAACTGACATCAGATTCGCCGCGCTTGCGCAAATCATTGCGCCGACCCACAGCCAGCCGCCAATGGCCAACCCCGCCGACATAACCGGTGCGCCACCGGGTGCGGGGCAACCTCCCGCTGGCGCAATCGAGAGGAGGGCAAGGAGTGCCGTGGCACCGGCGACCCATGGGAGCTTTCTTGGAGCACAGAAACATCGCGCGACGAGCACGAGAAACCCGAAGTTTGCGAACCAGCGGGCGTCAAGTCCCAAGAGGCCCGCCCAACCGGTTGCGAGAACGTGGAACCCCTGGTACCCCACGCCCATCGGACATACAAACGCCGGAAGCGCGAGCGAAGCTGCAAATAGGATGGCGGCAACAATTGCGAGTGAGCGGGATGGCATCAGAGTTCTCTAGGTGCGCCGTGGAGACGTCCGGCTCGACGCATTCTGCCGCTCCCTCGAACGTCCGCAGTCTTAAGAGGTCCTCAGCCGTCTCGCCTCGATTTGGCGCTGCTTGCCCGAGTGTCCGAGTGTTCGCCGTCAGAGCTTGGTCACGTTGCAAAGCGCCTTCGATACTCCGCAAGGCTCACCCCAAGGCGACGACCAAACGCACGTCGAAAGCCGTCGACGTTCGCATAGCCCACCGCGACGGCCAATCGCTTTGCTGGCAAATCCGATTCCTCCGCCAAACGGCGGGCTGCGTCGATACGCGCGCGCTCGACGAACTCTGCGGGCGTTGTCCCGGTCTCGCTGCGGAAGATCCGCGCGAAGGTCCGTCCGCTCATGCCTGCGCGCGATGCCAGGGCGGGCACCGACAGATCGTCCGCCAGGTTCGCAAGGACATGATCCTGCACCGCGCGCACGCCGGAACGCTCAGACGTCTGTGCGGCCAAGTGCGCACTGAACTGGCTCTGGCCGCCCGGACGCTTGAGGAACATCACCAGCTGGCGCGCCACGTGCAGCGCGAGTTCGCGCCCGTGGTCCTCTTCCACCATCGCAAGGGCGAGGTCCATGCCGGCAGTTACCCCGGCGGAGGTGAACAGCTTGCCATCCTTCACGTGGATGGCGTCCGCTTCCACGCACGCACCCGGGTAAGCGGCCGCGAGGCGAGCCACGGCATTCCAGTGGGTGGCCACCCGCTTGCCCTCGAGGAGTCCGGTGGCCCCCAGGACGAAAGCGCCGGTGCACACCGAGCCATAGCGTCGCACGGTGCGGGATTGGCGCCGGAGCCAGCCTTGCAACTGGGTGTCACTCGTCATGTCCTCGATGTTGGGGCTTCCGGCGACCAGCAAGGTGTCAATGCGCGCGCGATGCGTCGCCACGGTCGCGTCGACCGCCAGGCTCAGACCGCTGCTGCTTCGGAGCATGCCTTCCTTGGTGCCGATCACCTGCACCTGATAAGCGCGGGGGTTGCCGAGCTGGCGCGATGCCTCGCCGAAGACGTCGGCGGGTCCGGCGACGTCCAGCAGTTGGAAGCGCGGAAATGCGAGTATGGCGATGCGCATGGCTGACTTGGCCCGATGATTGGCAGAGAACGCCGACTGTTGGCAGCAGCAATGAAGGAAGCTTGGCAGAAAATGCGATCTCATGCAAATTACGCCAAAGGATCCGCTGTGCAAAGCCCATCTCTCAGCCCGTCTTCGTCGGCGTCCTGCCTGCGCAGCGAAGCCTCCGTGAAAAACCTGCCTGTCAACCTGTTTGCCTCGGTCATGGGCCTCTCCGGATTGGCGCTCGCCTGGCGACTCGCGCACGGCAGCCTCGGTGCGACGGCCGTTCTCGGCGAAGCTATTGGCGTGTTCGCTCTGGGTGTGTTCGTGCTCATCTCGCTGGGGTATCTGACGAAGCTCGTGAAGCATCCGGGGGCGGTGTATGCGGAGTTTCATCACCCGGTGGCCGGCAGCTTCTTCGGCACCATCGCGATCTCGATCCTGTTGCTGTCTGCCATCGTCGAGCCGTATGGCGCGGGCGCTGCGCACGCCATCTGGACGATCGGTGTGCTGGCAACCTTCGCGCTGAGCTTCGTCGCCGTCTCCCGGTTGCTCAAAGGCCAGGTCGACGCATCGCACGCCGTGCCCGCCTGGATCGTTCCGTGCGTGGCCACGCTGGACATCCCCGTCACCGGACACCACATGCCCATGGCCTGGGCTTCGGAAATCAATCTGATGGCGTGCGCTGTCGGCGCCGTGATGGCGCTCGTGCTTTTTGCGATGATCGTAAGCCGGCTCGTGCATCGCGACCCGCTTGCGCCCGCGATGACACCGTCGTTGATGATTCTGGTCGCGCCCTTCGCAGTGGGTTTCATCGCCTACACGAATGTCGTCGGCGGCATCGATCGCTTTGCCGCAATACTCTTCTACTTCGGGCTGTTCATGTTCGCCGTGGTCGCACCGAAAGTGTTCCGCCCGAGCGTGGAGTTTTCTCCGGCTTGGTGGGGGATCGGCTTCCCGGTGGCAGCGCTGGTCAACGCGGCGCTGAAGTACGCGGAGTTCCGGAACAGCGGCCCGCTGTGGTTCCTCGCGATCGGACTCCTGGGCGCGCTGAGCCTTGCGATGGCAGTACTCACCGTCCGAACCGTGCACATCGCGCTCAACGGCAAGCTGTTCACATGACACCCGGAATGAGGAGAATACCTCGATGACCGACGACGACGTGCGAGCCGCCCTGCAGCGGCACTGGGCGGCCTCCGACGCCAACGACTTCGCGGCGGAGCACGCGATTTACGCGGATCATGCGGTGCTCGAGTATCCCCAATCGGGCGAGCGCATTCGTGGTCGGCAGAGGATTCAAGCGTCGCGCATGGCGCAGCCGGACCAAAAACGCTTCATCGTGCGGCGGACGCTGGGTGGCGGTGGTCTTTGGATCATCGAATTCGTCATCACCTACGACAAGGAACCCGTCCATGTCGTGAGCATCATGGAATTCGAGAGCGGCCAGGTAGTCCGGGAGACGCAGTATTTCGGCGAGCCGTTCGAGCCAGGTTCCTCTCGCTCCCAGTGGGTCGAACGAATGGACTGAAGGATGCGGCTGAACTCGATAGATGGGCCCCGAACTCTCGGGGCAGCCGGGCTGCCGGAGGCCGTCACCGACTGCGATTTGCGACGGCGGTCGAATGCTGGCAAAGACCGAACGGCGGCGTGCATTCAGACCATGACCTGCCGGTGACCGGCAAGCTCCGGACGGCGGCTTCGCAGCGATTGCCGTCCTTCCCTGCCGCTCGGTGAACTCACGCTGTGCGGCCGACTCCGGTCATCCACGTGCCAAGCAGAACTCAGCATCGATGGCCGATGTCAAGGCATTGCAGACATAGCCCGTTGACGCCGCGCCCAGACGAAGCCGCTAAAAAACGCAACTGCGCACAGGCCGACCATGGAAGGCCGATCGAATGTCAGCTGTTCAGGAACTGGACTGGCGGATCGGGCCATCAGGAGACGTTCACCTTTGTCCGCTTTCGAGTTGCCTAGCAGGCCCGGCTTCGTGGCATACCGTCGGCTCATCGAGTTACCTGACTTCGCACACTCCACCTCCACACGCTTGGTACGTGCGTGTAGATCATGGTCATAGCCCGCATCGGCGCTCATGACCGCTGCGCCCTGTGCGAGGGTGCTGCGCGACTGCCCCGAGCGGGGGTCATGGAGTCCCAGCCGCAATGGGGCGAGGCCTATGCGTTCTGACGTTCGCCCTATCGATTGAAGACGAGTCTCCTCGCTAAGCGCGAAGGGTTCGCGGGCAGCACCTATCGAAAACCCTGATGTCGCCAGGAACTTCATGGATCACACTTACAAACCAGCTGGACGGTTTGTTCCACGCAGATCGACTTCCAGCAAAACAGGACAAAGAGACAGCCCATGACGAAAACGACTGACGAGATGCTGCGCGAGTTGTTGGTGAAGGATCGGCTTCACGAACTGGAGATGGCTTATTGCCGCGGAGTGGATCGACGTGACGCCGCACTGCTGCATTCCATCTTCTTCGAGGATGCGATCGAGGAGCACGGCGATATGTATAGCGGCAGTGCGACGGAGTTCGCAGATTGGGTGTTCCGAGACTTTCTGCCCAAGTACGAACTCACAGCGCACTATGTGCTCAACGAGTGGTACCGAGTAGACGGCAACAAGGCCGAGGGCGAAACACACCGCCTTTCCTACCATCGCGAGCGCGCGGCGGACGGGTCGGCGACGGAAGCCATCGCAGCTTGCCGCACCTTCAACCGGTATGAGTGTCGCAATGGTGTGTGGAAGATCTCCTACCGCAGCGTGGTGCGCGATTGGGTCACGCAGCGCCCAGTCGACGACTCGCTCTACCACGGGCATTTCGGCATGGCGCTGAGTCAGCCGAACGATCAGGACGATTCGTACCGCCTGCTCTCTCTATTCCCCCGCGGCGACCGGCTCTGAGAAGAAGGGGGCTGATGTGATGAAGATCGGCATTGTCGGAACTGGCAACATGGGCCGCATTTTGGGATGCGGATGGGCTGCTCACGGGCATGAAGTGTTCTTCGGCGCGCGCGCTCCGCAGACTGCAATCGATGCAGCCGACCTCGCGCGAGCAAATGGGGCAGTGCATGCGCAGGCAGGCAGTAACCGCGAGGCCGCCATTTTCGGCGACGTGGTTTTCTACAGCGTCCGCGATGTGCACCCAGCTCAGGTAGTCGGCGACACCTCCGCGCTCGACGGCAAGGTGGTCATCGACCCGAACAACTGGCCAGTTCCCGAAGGAAGGTTCGACTTCGCGCCGATTGCGCAGTCCCTCGCGGAGAGGCTCCAGGCCTGGCTCCCCGCGACCCAGGTGGTGAAGTGCTTCAACACCATGGCGCAGGAGTTGTTCGAGATGCCGGTGGACGAACTGCGCGCGCAGAAGGTCTCGGCCTTTATCGCCTCCGACCACGCCGAAGCGCGCGACACCGTGGCCGCGCTCGCGCGTGACCTGGGCCTCGCGCCAGTGGACATGGGACCACTGCGCAATGCGCGCATCGTCGAACCGCTGGGCGACGTCATCCGCTATCTCATCCTGGGCGCGGGGCTCGGCCCCTACGCCACACTGAAGGTCGATGTTCTGCAACCGGCCGAGACGGGCCGCTTCGGCGGCCGCCACGCCTCGGCCTGGTGGGCCCGCAACGCCGAGACGGCCGGGTGACACACGCACTCCCTCAACGCACCCCCCGAATACACCAGCCGACCGATGGCATTTCATGACAACGAATGGAGACGCATCCATGATTCCTCGCATTTCCCTGCTGCGCGCCTTCACGGCGGCAGCCCTGACCCTCGCTTCCGCGGGCGCGCTGGCCCAGGCCTACCCGGACAAGCCGATCCGCATCGTCGTGCCCTTCAGCGCCGGCGGCGGACTCGATGCCGCCGCCCGCGTACTGGGTCAAGGGCTCACCAAGCGGCTCGGCCAACCGGTCATCGTGGAGAACAAGCCCGGCGGCAATGGCCTCATCGCGACGCAGTACGTCACCGGTGCCAAGCCGGACGGCTACACGCTGTACCTGTGCGTTACCACGCCGTGGTCGATGCTGCCGGCGCTCTACAAGCGACCGCTGGGCTACGACGCCAACAAGGACTACACGGCGATCTCTCTGCTGGCCGAATTCCAGACCGTGATCTTCGTGAATCCCAAGACCGGCATCACGTCGATGAAGGGTTACATCGACCGCGCCAAGGCCAACCCCGGCAAGCTTTCATATGCCTCCACGGGCTCCGCACAGCCCTACACGCTGGCGACCGAGTTGTTGAAATCGAAGGTGGGCATCGACGTGCTGCACGTGCCGTTTGCGGGCGCTGCGCCCGCGACGCAATCGGTGGTTGCCGGTGACGTGGATTCGGCCATGTTCGACGTCGGAGGCTCGGCGCCCTTCATCAAGGCTGGTCGCCTGACGCCGCTGGCCATTGTTGGAAAGAGCCGCGTGCCCTCGCTGCCCGACGTGCCGACGCTCGCCGAGGCAGGCATCACCGGCGTCGACATCCCGATGATCTGGATGGGCGTGGTCGGCCCGGGCGGTCTGCCGCCGGCCATCGTGCGCAAGCTCAACGAAGAGATCAACACCGTGCTGCGCAGCGAGGAGATGACCGCGCTGCTCGCGGCGCAGTCGCTCACACCGCTGGTGGCGTCGCCAGAGCAGATGGACGGGCAGATCAAGGCCGACATCAAATCCTGGGGCGCCGTCATCAAGCAGCTCGGCGTCCAGCTCGACTGAACTGAGGAGACCGAAATGAAGAAAGAAGTCTTGCATCCTGACGTGGTTGTGGTCGGCGCCGGCATGGCCGGCCACTGCGCCGCGCTCGAAGCGGCGCGCATTGGCGCCTCAGTGGTGCTGCTGGAGAAGATGCCGGTCTATGGCGGCAGCACCGCCATGTGCGGCGGGGCCTTCGCCTTCGCCGGCACCCGCGTGCAAAGAGAGCAGGGCATCGCCGATACGCCCGAACTGCTCGAACAGGACTTGCTCACCTGCGGCCACCACGCCAACGATCCGCAGGTGGTGCATGCCTACGCCGAACACCAGTACGATGCCTACCGCTGGCTCGAATCCCTGGGCCTCGATTTCGACAACGTGACGCTGAACGGCGGCCAGTCAATGCCACGCCTGCACAGCCTGGATCCGAAGCACATGCTGCGCGTGTTGCACCAGGCATTGCTGGATGCCGGCGGCGCGTTCCGCGCCAATGCGGGCGCGCGCCGGCTGCTCACAAGCGGCGAGGACACCGAGCGCAGGGTCATCGGTGTGGAACTGGCGAACGGTGAGCGGGTGATGGCCCAGGGCGGCGTCATCATCGCGACCGGCGGTTTCTCTCGCTCGCCCGACCTTGTAGCCCGCTTCGCGCCACATCTGGCGGACGCCAAACCCATGGGGGGCGAAGGCAACACGGGAGACGGGCTGCGCATGGCCTGGGCGCTGGGCGCTGACTTGGTGGACATGGGCTTCACCAAAGGCACCTTCGGGGCGCCCGCCACGGCGCCGCTCGCGGGCAAGGAAAAGATCGCGCCGCACCTGGTCCACACCATGTACAAGGGCGGCATCGTCGTGAACACGAAGGGCGTTCGCTTCGTGAACGAATCGCTGTCGTACAAGCTGATCGGCGAGGAATGCCTGAAGCAGCCCGGCCGCATCGGCGTGCAGGTGTTCGACCAGCGCATCATGGCCCAGTCCGCACCCTTCCCCACGGTGGACGACTACAACTCGGCACTCGAAGCCGGGCTGATCCAGCGCGCGGACTCGCTGGATGAACTCGCCGGGCTGCTCGGCCTGCCCGCCGAGGCACTGAAAGTCACAGTGGCACGCTACAACGCAGCGGCCGAAGGCCGGGGTGGCGACGAGATGGGCCGCGACTGCCTCACGGCAGGCTACGGCACGGTCCCGACGCTCTCGGCTGCGCCGTTCTACGGCATCGCCTGTACCACCGGCCTCAACTCGACCTACTGCGGCCTGCGTACCGACGCGGGTGCCCGCGTGCTGGACGTGTTCGGTCAACCGATCGCAGGCCTCTACGCCACAGGCGAAGTCATGGGCGGGCTGCACGGCGCCTCGTACCTGAGCGGCTCGTCGCTCGCCAAGGGCTGCATCTTCGGCCGCCTCGCCGCGCAGGACGCCTACCGTCGCATGGGCCAGGCACTGGCCGCCGCCTGAGCCGCGCGCTTCATTCACACAGGAAACACCTCTATGTCAGAAGTCTTAGAGACACCCCCATCGCGTTACGACTCGATCCGCGACGTGGACGAACTTGTCCGTGCCATTGATGCACAGAACTGCACCCCTGGCTGGGTCGCGCGCAAGCAGCCGCTGATGTGGCCAGCCCCTCGCTCTGAGTTTGTCCCCGTGCATTGGCGCTACGCCGAGATCCGCCCGGCGCTGCTGGCGGCCGGCCGTGTCATCGACACCGACCTCGCGGAGCGGCGCAACTTCGTGCTGCGAAACCCAATCGAGGGCAATGATTTCGCGACCACGCGCACGCTCGTGGGGGCCTACCAGTCGATCCTGCCGGGTGAGAAGGCACGCTCGCATCGCCATTCGTCACACGCGCTGCGCGTGATCATCGAGTCGCGCGGGTCGTACTCGGTTGTCAACGGCAAGCAGCACCCGATGGAAACAGGCGACATCGTCCTCACGCCCGGCAATCACTGGCATGGGCACGGGCACGACGGCGACGCGCAAGCATTCTGGTTCGACTGTCTTGACCTCCCGCTTGTGCACCTGCTGGAGCCCATGAAGGCGGAAGACCACCCCGAGCACTGGGAACAGAACGCTGAGCGCGTCGACCATTCGCCCATGCGCATCGAGTGGGCCGACATCGAGCGCCGGCTTGCGGTGGCCAGTGCTGGCGGCCTCGATGCGTCCTTTTTCGGCAAGACGGTGGACCTCACCTCCAGCTTGATGCCCACCATCACCATCAAGGTTCACCAATGGGCCGCGGGCTGGCTGGGCGGCGCCTACCGGCGCAACGCCAATGCCATCTACGTCGTGCTCAAGGGCAGTGGCACCAGCGCCATTGGCGACGAGCATTTCCACTGGGCCTTTGGCGACGTGTTCGTGGCCCCTTTGGGCGTGCGCGTGGCGCACGCGGCGCGCGAAGATGCGGTGCTCGTGGCCCTCACCGACGAAGGCCTGATGAAGTTCTGCGGCTATGACGGACTGGAGGCCTGCGAATGACGCGACCCGTCCTCATCGTCGGCGGCGGGTTGGGTGGAGTGGCCACCGCGTTGGGCCTGGGCCAGCAGGGCCGCAGCGTGCGGCTTCTCGAACAATCGGCCGAGATCGCGCCCATCGGCTATGGCGTGCAGATCGGCCCCAACGTGCTGCCTGTGCTCGAGCGCTTCGGCTTGGGCGACGAAGTGCGCCGAGCCTCTTATCTGCCCGACGACCTGTTGTTGCTGGACGCGTACACCGGCGAGAAGCTGGTGCGCGTGCCGCTCAAGGGCGAGGCCTTCGAGCGCCGCTACCCCGCACCCTACATCGCCATCCACCGCGTGGACCTGCATGAGATCCTGCTGAAGGCGCTACGCCAGCTGCCCAGCGTGGACCTGAACCAGGCCACCACCGTGAGCAGCTACACGCAAACCGCCGACGCCGTGCAGGTGCAAACCGAGGCCGGTGAAAGCATCGAAGGTTGCGCCCTGGTTGCTGCCGATGGCCTGCGTTCGCGCCTGCGCGCGCAAATGCACCCCGAAGATGCCTCGCGCGACACCGGATACGTCGCCCACCGCACCATCGTGCAAATGCGCGAGGCGCCGGCCAGCCTGCAAGAGCGCACTGGCGTCACCATGTGGACGGGCGACGGCTTCCATGTCATCTACTACCCACTGCGGGAGCGAACCGAAATGAACATCGTTGCCGTATTCCGCGTTCCAGCCGGTCTGGAGCCCACCGACAACGACGCCTACAAGAACTACATCGATGACACCGCCGCCAGCGTCCAGTCGGAAGTACGCGACGTGATCTCCGTGGTCAACCTTGAGCGCCGCTGGGCGATCGCCGACCGCAACCCGCTGCGCCGCTGGGCCGATGGCTGCGTGACGCTGCTGGGTGACTCGGCTCACGCCACACTGCAGTCCCTCGCGCAGGGTGCGGGGATGGCCCTGGAAGACGCGTCCGCGCTGACCGCGCTCATGGCAAAAGACCCCGAAGACCCGGCACGCGCCTTCGCAGCCTTCGAGCGCCAGCGTTTCGTACGCACCGCGCGCGTGCAGCTCGAGTCGCGCGCCCTATGGCACACGTACCACTGCGGCGGCACCGACGCCGAAGTGCGAACGCAGCAGTTGCAGGAGCGCACCACGGAAGACCTGCACCGCTGCTTCGACTGGCTCTGGAATCCGGCCGCCGCACGCCGCGCCGTGCCTGCCTAGGGTTGTGAATTGCGACGAGAAATGTACGAAAGAAGCACCGGATGAAATTCTGCCGATTCGACAATGACTGCCTGGGCCTGATCGAAGGCGACGAGGTGTTCGACATCACGCCGGCGCTCGACGCGTTGCCGCCGCTGCGGTGGCCCGTGCCGTTGGGCGACCCGCTGATCGCGCACCTGCCCGCATTGATGGAAGCCGCGCGGCTCGTGCCGCGCAGTGCGCGCCCCTACAAACTCTCGCAGGTGCAGTTGCACAGCCCGATCACCAACCCAAGCAAGGTGATGGCCGCGCCGGCAAACTACCGACTGCACGTGGAGCAGGACACCAAGGACGCGGGTGTAGACCAAGGCGTTCACCGCAAGGCACTCGAGGGCGTGGAGCGCCCCGCCGAAAAGTACGGCCTGTTTCTCAAGGCCACCTCGGCCATCGCCGGGCCGGCCGAGGGCGTGAAGATCATCCTGCCAGAGCGGCGTACCGACCACGAGATAGAGCTGGGCGTGGTGATCGGCAAGGCTGGCCACGCCATCTCGCGCGCCGATGCCATGTCGCACGTCGCGGGGTACTGCATCGGTCTGGACATGACGGTGCGCGGCGCGGAGGACCGCAGTTTCCGCAAATCGCCCGACACCTATACCGTGCTCGGCCCCTGTTTCGTCACGGCCGACGAAATCGCCGATCCGCACGCGCTCACGATGTCGCTCTGGGTGAACGGCGAACGGCGCCAGCACAGCTCGACGGGCGCGATGACCATCGACATCCCGGACCTGATCGAGCTCGCTTCGCGCCTATACACGCTGCACCCGGGCGATGTGATCCTGACTGGAACGCCCGAGGGTGTGGGGCCGGTGGTGGCCGGCGACGAGATCCGCGCGGCCTGCGAGGGCATTGGTGAGATGACACTACGGGTTTCCAGCCATCCATAGAGATACACGCCATGCCCAGGCCGCCCGCTTCCGCACGCCCTCGCCGTACCCAGGCCGAACGCACCCAGTCGACCCAGCGCAAGCTGATCGACTGTGCCATCGATTTGCTGAAAAAGAAGCGATATGCAAGCTTTCGCACCGCCGAGGTTGCCGAGCACGCGGGCGTGTCCAAAGGCGCGCAGACGCACCACTTCCCTTCGAAGGACATGCTGGTGCTGCAGGCGCTGGAGGAGGTCTATCGAAGAACTCAACAGCGCGCGCTAGACCGCATTGAAACCGGTCGCGCTGCGCCTGACAGCTTGCTCGAGCAATTGGTGGCCGACAGTCGCGAGTTCTTCCTTGCCGACGACTTCCTGCTCTCGCTTGACCTGATGATGGTGGACCCGAGCTCCACGCTCGGTAGCGATGTGAAGCGATTGGCGCAGTTATACCGCCTGCCAGTAGAGCAAGCCTGGTTGGACGCACTCGTGGAGGCTGGTCATCCTGAGCGCCAAGCCAAGGACGTGGTTCGCCTGACCTTCGCGATCGCGCGCGGCTTCGGCGTCCGGCAACTCATCGCGGGACAGGATGAGGAGTTTCAGCACCTCATGGATTCATGGATGCGCATGGCCAAAGCAATGCTCCTGCTTTCGTCACCGCTTTCGGCACGCGCGGACCAAAGTGCTTCCGGCGCCTCTTTCAGTCGTCCTTCCAAAGCTCCGTCCTCGCAACGCGCCCGTAAGAAGAGTTCGACCTGAGCTACGCCCGCCAGCACACATTAAAGAGACAACATGACCGACTATGCCCACTCCCTTCCTAGCCGTCGCACAGCCCTGCTGCGTGTGCTCGCAACCGGACTCGCTGTGTCGGCCAACCTGCCGGTGTGGGCGCAGCCGCTTTCCTCGCGTCCAATCAAGGTTGTTGTTGGTAGCCCTCCGGGGGCGCTGGGTGACGTTATCGCCAGACTCGTGGCGCAGAAGCTTGGCGAAGCTCTGGGCCAGCCGAGCATCGTGGACAATCGCGCGGGCGCCAGCGGGGCCATTGCCGCCGACTATGTCGCCAAGGCGCCGGGCGACGGCCACACGCTTCTTGTGGCGCCCGATGGGGTGATGGTGGTGAACCCGTTCGTCTTCCCCAAGTTGCCCTATGACCCGACCAGGGACTTCCGCTCCGTCGCGCTGTTGGGCAAGGCCACGCTGGTGCTGCTGGTCAGTCCCGCGCTCAAGGTGAAGACGTTCGCCGAGTTCGTCCAACTCGCAAAGTCCAAACCCAAGGCCATCAACTTCGGCAGCGGTGGCCCAGGCCACCCTTCTCATATTGCAATGGAGCTGGTCGCAAGCCGCCTCGGACTGCAAATGACGCACGTGCCGTACAAGGGCACGTCACTTGCCTTGCAAGGCCTCATGGCCGGGGACGTCGACGCGGTGATCGTGAGCATGGCCGAGGCAATGCCACAGGTAAAGGCCGGCACCGTGATCCCGTTGGCAACCAGCGGCCCCGCCGCGAAAGAAGTGTTTCCCAATCTGCCGGAATTCAAGGAGTCGCACGCCGACCTCGACATCGCAGTGTGGTTCGGTGTGTTCACCGCCGCTTCCACTCCGGCCGATGTCGTGCAAAGGCTCAACACTGAGGTCAACAAGGCGCTGGCACAACCGGATGTGACGAAGCGACTCGCCGACTTCGGCCTCACGGCCACGCCCGGCGCGCCGTCGGTGTTGGATCAACTGATGACAGCCGACCGTGCACGCTTTGGACCACTGGTAAAGACGTTGGGGATCACCGCGAACTGAAAGGACCGGAATCGCATGGAAGCATTCGCGCGCGCGAGGACGTGGCAATCGGATCGTCAGACCCCTTGTTCATCTCGGCCTTCGCGACCGCCGCCGGGCTGCCCTACGTTCCAACCGCGGCCTGACCTCTCAGTCGTGCAAAGGCTGCTTTCGGGCCTCGAGATCTGGACGGCCGACGTTTGTTCAGGGGCCCTACCCTGCCCTTCGCAAGCGCCCGTCGTACGGCAGGTATGCAGGGACGGACCTTTGCGGGTCGGCTAATATTTGTACACATCCAGCTCGAACTTGCAGGGTGTGCCCCCTGAACCGTTCAATCTAATTTGTCAAATGGTCACCTGCTACCTCCGATACGTCATTGACCCGTTCAAACTGAAGGAGTTCGAACACTACGGCAAGCTCTGGATTCCGCTCGTCGAGAAGTTCGGTGGGCAGCATCACGGCTACTTCCTGCCATTGGAAGGAGCGAACAATATCGCGCTTGCCATATTCACCTTTCCAAGTCTTGCGGCTTACGAGGAGTACCGCGCGACGTCCGCCAATGATTCAGAGTGCCAGGACGCATTCAAATATGCAGAAGACACGCGTTGCATCATCAGCTATGAACGCAGCTTCTTTAGACCTGTGTTTGAGTGACTAGGGACCAGTCGGAATACTTGGCGGCTCCTTGCGGCCACGACCAGTCAATGGCGCGCCTGGCGCGCTACGACCGATCTCGCCCATTGCGGTCGAGGCAAGGCCGCTCAAGACTCGCAAGGTGAAATCGGCTGGGTCGTCGGCGCGGTCAGCGTGGGCGCGATCGGGCCACCGCAACAGGAGCCGTACGGTCGGCAGTCGACCGCGCAAGGATGGCCTGTCCAGAATCACAAATCGCAGGCGCTCTGAGGGAAAGCCGGCATTCGCCTGCCGTTCGCACGCGGGACAATCGCACGCATCCCACGCTGCGAGCAAAGTCCCATGCAATCCGGCAAAGCCACCCAGATCCAGCTCGACATCACATCCGATCTGCAGAAGTGGCGCGCGTTTCTCGCCATCGCCGAACTCGGCAGCCTGACGCGCGCGGCACTTTTTTTGGACAGCAACCAGTCGCTACTGAGTCGTCACCTGAATGCGCTGGAACGGGAATGCAAGGCACGCCTCTTCAACCGTACCGGCCGCGGCGTGGCGCTGTCGGATGTGGGCCAGCGCATCTTCCCACTGGTGAAGGCACTGCTTTCGGATGCGGAGCAACTTGAGCAGGAAATCCACGGAGAGGCGCGCGAGCCATCCGGCCGGGTCACCATCGGATCGCTGCCCTCGATTACCAATCCGATCGTCGGCCGCCTCTTCAAGCAGTTGCGCGAGCGTCATCCGGGGATTCAACTGAAGATCCTCGAGGGCTCGAGCGGACAGGTTGAGGAATGGCTGGCCGATGCGCGCGTCGACATCGCCATCCTCTATCGGTACGGCAACGCGCTGCACGAGCACGAGCAAGCGCTGGCCACCGTTGACAGCTACCTTATCGGTCCCGCCGGCGACCGGCTGACGAGCGCACCCGAGGTTTCCTTCGGCTCGCTGCACGAATTGCCGTTCATCCTGCCAAGCGCGCCGAACGGTCTGCGCACGGCGCTCGACGCAATGGCGCGGCAGGAGCACATCACGCTCGCGCCGGTCCTGGAGGCCGATTCGCTTCCCCTCATGCGATCGACGGTCGCCGAGGCCAGGCTCTACACCGTCTTGCCCATCCACGCGGTGTGGACGGAGGTGCAAGAAGGCCGACTGCAGGCCTCCAGGATTACCTCGCCACCGCTGCAGCGGATTGTTTCCATGGCGTTGGCGCGCACGAAGGGGCCCGGCCGGGCCGTGTCGGCCGTCGCATCGGAGATCGTCGGCATCGTGGAAGTCAGCGCGCGCAGCGGCATGTGGCACTTCGGCGGTCCCGCGTAGCCCGCGCCTTGCACGCGCGCGCATAGCAGCGTTGCGGCGCGCGCAGATGCGCAGACTGCGCTTGTCCCCTAAGCTCGTTGGCAACGATCGACCACAGGAGACACCTGCATGCCAAGAATTTCCCTGCCCTCGCCGGAGACCATGAACCCCGAGCAGCGCGCCGTCTACGACAAGATCATTTCCGGTCCGCGTGGGCGCATTCAGGGGCCGCTTCGGGCCGCCCTCCACAACCCGGAACTCGCGGACAAATGGCAGGCGATCGGTGCCCTGCTGCGCTACGGCACGACCCTGACGCCGCGGCTGTCCGAGATCGCGATCCTGGTCACCGGCCGCGCCTGCAATTCGCCTTTCGAGTGGTACGCGCACCGCGCCGAAGCAGAAAAGGCCGGCATCGGGCAGCCGATCATCGAAGCGCTTCTCGCGCAGACCGAACCGCCCGACCTGTCGGCAGACGATGCTGCCGTCTACCGCTTTGCCGTCGAGCTCAATCTCCACAACTCGGTATCCGACGCGACCTACGCGGTTGCACTTGCACGCTTCGGCGAGCGCACCGTGGTTGAGCTGACGG
>Ga0307515_10006977_pt1 | contig 22434 bp, 22 predicted proteins | sample 17_EM_MG_FD_194513 | JGI IMG/M metagenome (GOLD analysis project Ga0307515, IMG submission 194513) | Populus trichocarpa ectomycorrhiza microbial communities from riparian zone in the Pacific Northwest, United States - 17_EM | ecosystem: Host-associated > Plants > Roots > Unclassified | place...
GGATCAGCGTGTAGCCGGCAATCAGCTCCTTGGCCTCGGCAAAGGGGCCGTCGATGACCTCGCGGCGACCGTCGGCGCTGTAGCGCTGGCGCCAGCCGTCGCGGCTGGGGCGCAGGCCGGCGCCGTCCAGCAGCACGCCGGCACTCGCCATTTCGCCGTGGAAGGCGCCCATCTCCTCGAAGAGCCTGGCGTACTCGGGGCCGGGTGGGTCGCCGCGCTCGCTGACGGCGGTGGCGCGGACTTGGATCATGAATCGCATGGCGGGTCTCTCCTGGGTTGGCAGGCGGCTCGTTTTGCTGCCTTCATCCCCACGACGATCCATTCAAGCCGGTTTCGACAGACCTCGGGAAACTACCCAAATTTCAAACTTGGGGGGTATTCGGTACGAGCCCGGACGAGGGGCTCACGTGTAGCAGGGGCCCACGCCACGAATTTCCACGGTGGCCCACTCGGCTGCCGGGCAGCGTTCGGCCCAGGCCAGGGCGACGGCTTCGTCCTCGGTGTCGAGCAGGAAGTAGCCACCCACCATCTCTTTGGCCTCGGCGAAGGGGCCGTCCCAGACCTGGGCGCCGCCGTCGCGCTTGGCCAGGCGCTTGGCCGCCGAGCCAAGAGAGTTGACGCCCAGCAGCAGGCCCTCGGCCTGCAGTTCGGCGGCGAAGTCCAGCATGCGCTGGTAGACGGCCTCGCCCGCAGGGCGCCCGCGTTCGGCGCGCTGGCCGAGGGGTTCGACGATGAGCAGCATCTGGGGCATGGCGTGTCCGCAGTGGTTGTGGGCAATGGCCGCGATTCTGGCCTCACCTCCATCCCGGATGTGACAGTTGCCTCATCGCCCCGATACGGCGCACAGTTGGGGCCTTAGCGATCGGCGTGAGCCTAAGGTCGCAACTCAGCGGAGGCCGAGATGGACGACATGACCCATGTCGCAATACTGCTCGTGAAGGCAAGCCCCGATCTGCCCATCATCGGCACGGCTGCGGGCCGGGCCAAGGTGCTGGGCTACGACCCGCAGGCCTTGAACGGCATGCCGCTGTCGCTGCTGTGCCCGCTGCGCCAGCCCGATGGCCGGCCCTCGGCCGAGACGCTGGACGGCGTGCTGGCCCAGGTGCAGCAGATCGGCGCGTTGAGCCTGCCCTGGAGCTTCCAGACCCGCCACGGCGAAACCCGACCCCACGAGCTGCACCTGACGTTGACCGAGCGCGGCGGCGAGCCGCAGATCGCCGTCTGCATGGTGGACGTCAGCCGCATGCAGTTCGCCGAGGTGCTCAACCAGGCCAAGAACGAGCTGCTGGAGATGGTGGCCACCGGTCAGGCGATGACACCCGTGCTGAGCCGGCTGACTGCCCTGATCGAATCGCAGTTCGACGGCCTGTACTGCACCGTGCTGCTGCTGGACCTGGACGGCCGCCATGTGCGCGTGGGCGCCGGGCCGCGCATGCCGGCCGAGTACATGCAGGCGCTTGAAGGCGCTCCCATCGGCCCGACCGCCGGCTCCTGCGGCACGGCCATGTTCGATGACCGCCTCGTCGTCGTCGACAACATCGCCACCCACCCGCTGTGGGCGCAATACCGCGACCTGGCCCTGCCCTATGGCTTCAAGGCCTGCTGGTCGGCGCCCATCCACGGCCCCAGCCAGACCGTCATCGGCAGCTTTGCGATGTATTACCGCGAGGTGCGCCGGCCCACGCCCGACGAACTCAGCGCGCTGAATACCGCCAGCCACCTCGCCGGCATCGCCATCGACCAGGACCGCCGCGCCGAGGAGCGCCGCCGCGCCGCGCAATGGCTGGAGGAGCAGGTGCAAGCCCGCACGCAGGAGCTGCTGGCGGCGCAGGACGAGCTCGTCAACAGCCGCAAGCTCGCGGCGTTAGGGCAGCTGCTGGCCGGCATCGCCCACGAGATGAACACGCCGTTGGGCACCGCGCTGCTCAGCGCCACGGCACTGCACGCCGGCAGCGAGAGCTTTGCCGAGCGCATGGCCGACGGCCCGCCGCTCAAGCGCCAGGAGCTGGTGGACTGGATCGCGAAAACGCGCACGGGCACCGAGCTCGTCGAAAAGAACGTGACCCGCGCGCTGCGCCTGGTCAGCCGCTTCAAACAGCTCACCGAAGGCAGCGGCCGCGCCGCGCGTTCGCGCTTCGACCTGCGCGAGGCCGTGCTGCTGGCCTGGGCGCGCGTGCAGACCCACCTTCACGTCGACCAGGTGCAGCTGGCCTGCGAGCTGCCCGACGGTTTCATGCTCGACGGCTACCCCGAGGTGCTGCAGCAGGTGCTGGAGCAGCTGCTGGAGAACGCCTGCGTGCACGCCTTCCGCGATGGCCGCACCGGCGTGATCCGCATCGACGCGCGCCGCAGCGCCAGCACAGATGCCGGGCGGCTGACGCTGGAGGTGCGCGACAACGGCGTGGGCATGCCGGCGGCCGACGTGGCGCGCGCCTTCGAGCCCTTCTTCAGCACCACCTTCGGTCAGGGCGGCAGCGGCCTGGGCCTGTTCGTGGCGCACAGCCTCGTCAACGGCATGCTGGGCGGCAGCCTGCAGCTGGACAGCCAGCCGGGCGAAGGCACGGTGGCGCGGTTGGAGTTGCCGATGCAGGGCGCCACCGCCCTCGCCCTCGCGGCATGAATGGAGCCCCTCGTCTGGTCTCGCCACGCTGGACGCGGGCGCGCCCAGCCGGTCCCCCGCGGGGACGGCGATGCTTGCCGGATTGACCGGCAAGCACATCGCCATGCCGGGCCGGCTTGGGAGCGGCCCGGCGCTCGACCCGAATACGCGTCCGGTCAGCGCCTTATCGGCGAACCGCCGCGCCAGGCGGGGTCAGACCAGCGCTGGAAGGCGCCCAGCAGCGCCGGCTCGGCGGACTGCCGCTCCACCGCCAGACCGGCCAGCGTGACGACCTCGAAGCTGCGGCGGTACTTGCCCTCGGCGCGGAACTCGCGGGCCACCAGCATCTGCGTACCGCCCGGCACCCAGCCGGCGAACTCGGCCACGCCCAGGCCGGGCTGGGCCGGGGCCGGGGGCATGACCTCGATGCGCCAGCCGTCCCTGTCCTTGACGAACAGCCACAGCTCGCGCCAGCCATCCAGCGGCTGCACGGCCAGGGCCAGCGCGCGACCCTCACGGTTCAGCGAGGCCGAGGCCAGCGCCACCTGGCCGTAGCTGCAGCGGCGCGCGGCCAGCTTGTTGCCCACCTTCAGTTCCACACAGCGCTCGCCGTCGGCACCGGCTTGCAGGGCCAGCTGCACGGCACCGAAGTCGCGCGCTGCCACGCTGCTGCCCAGCCAGCGCGCGGCGTTCACGCGCATGGCGGCGTCGCTGTAGGCGACCTGGTCGTCCTCGGTCAGCTCGGTCGGGGCGATGCCGGCGAACTCGGCCAGCGCTTGCGGCTGCACCGCGTCGCCACGGCGTGCCTGGGCAAATGCCAGGCTGGCAGCCACGGAGGCGCGGCGCATCAGCAGGCGGTTTTTCCAGTGCGGCGCCAACGTGGCCGCGTCCACCTGGGCCAGCACCTGCTGGCGCCATTGGTCGCGCGCCTCCTGCTCACGCACCGTGGCACGCGGGTTCAGGCAGTCCGCGCGCGTCAGCGCCAGCGCGGCGCGCACGCGCTGCTCGGGCGTGGCGGCGGTGGCCAGCAGGCGGCGGAAGGCCTCGCCGTCGTAGCAGACCTGCACGCGGCCATCCTCGGCATCGATCTGCTCGAACTTGAGGCCGTAGCGCGCGGCCACGTCCATCTGCGCGGCGAGCTGGCCTTCGTTGGGCTTGGCGTCGCGCAGCGAGGCGCGGTCGGCGATGCGTTCGGCAAACGTGGCCATGGCGTCCAGCGCCTCGGCGCCGCCGGGGCCGGCAAACTCGGCCGGCGTGGCGGCCTGCACATAGGCGGCGGCCAGGCCCAGGCCGAGGCCTTCGGTGCCGAACTGCTGGCGCGTCAACCGGAGCTGGGCCAGCAGTTCGGCGCTGGCGCCGTCACCACGCGGCATCAGCAGGACCTGGCTCTTGCGCAGCCAGCCACCGCGCTCGCGGCGGTAGTCCCACACCTGCCAGTGGTCGCCGCGCTCGGCGCGGATCTCCAGCGCCTCGCCACGGCCCATCTGGGCCTGCAAGGAGGCGCTGTCACGCGGCGCGCCGCGCAGCGGCGAGTCCTGCGAGACAAGTCCGGCGCGAGGAAAGTCGGCCGGCGCAGCCTCGGCCTTGGTGATGACCATGGCGGCCAAGGCTGCGGCCACGACGATCAGGGCAAAACGACGCATGGCGGCTTACTCCTGCTCCGGGTTGGCGGCGGCAGGCGCGGCCTTGGGCGCAGCCACGCCGGCCAGCAGCGCGCTGCCGATGAAGCCGCCCGAGCCGGGCGGCGCGATGATGACCTGCACCTTGTCCGACAGCTTGTCGGCCATGGCCTTCTGCACCAGCAGCGGGTGGCGCGTCAGCAGCTCGCCCTCGGTCGCCATCTGCCCGGCATTGGCCTTGCCCGTCTGCGTGATGCGGTAGGCCTCGGCGTCGGCCAGCTTCTGGCGCGCTTCGGATTCGGCGGCTATCTCGATGCGGCGTGCCTTGGCGGCACCTTCGGCCTGCTGCACGCGCGCGGCGCTGTCGGCCTGGGCTTCCAGCGCGCGCTGCTCGATCTGCTTCTGCTTGAAGGGCAGCACATGCTTCATGGCCTCCTCCTGCGCCCTGGCCGCGATGATCTGCTCGCGCCCGGCGGCCTCGGCGGCCGTCTCGCGGCGCACCTTGTCGGCATTGGCCTCGAACTCGGTCTGCTTGACCTTCTTGTCGGCGATCTCCAGCGTGTAGCGCATTCGCTCGCTGGCCAGGCTGTCGGCCAGCAGGCGGTCCATGCCCTGGCGGTAGTCGGGCGGCAGGTCCACCGAGCCGATCTGCACGCCCTTGAGCAGGATGCCGTCGCTGGCCAGGCGGGTGCGCAGCTCCGCCTCCAGCGCCGTGGCGATCTCGGCGCGCTGGCTGGAGAAGATCTCGCGCACCGTGTGGCGGGCGATCTGCTTGTAGACGACGGCCTGCACGGCCGGGGCGATGACATCAGCCTCGATGTCGTCCGGCAGCTTGCGTGACAGCTCGGCCAGGCGGGTCGTGTCCACGGTCCAGCGCACGGTCATGTCCAGGCCCAGCGACAGGCCCTCGACCGATTGCAAGGGCGCCGGGCCGGTGGCCTTGGCGATAGCGGCGGGGCGATAGCTCTGGTCGCGCAGCGGGAAGAAGCGCACCTCGTGCAGGCCGGGCAGGGTCAGGAAGCTGCCGTCGCGGAACTCGCTGCTGCCACCGCTGAACTGGTTGGTCCGCAGGGCCGCCTGGCCGTGGGGGACGGCTTGCAGCGGCGGGTGGGTGACGAGGGCATAGCCGGCGGCGGTGACGGCCGTCAGCAAGAGCAGCGGAGGCAGGGCGCGGTGCAGCGAGCGCGCGGCGTGGACGTCAACGTCGTCGGCGGCGCGGCGGAAGGCGTTGCGCAGGGAAGCAGCGAGGGTCTTGAGGCGTTGCAGCATGGTGGGCTCCTTGGAGCGGTCTTGCATCGGCTTGATGCATGGCAGTGATGGTTGCCATTACTGCGGGAAGGGACGAGAGGGGAGTGGGGTGGGTGTCTTCCGTATTGGCGGAAGGAATCTTCCGAGGGGGCGGTGCTGTGGCTTACCGCGAAGGCCCATGCCGGGATTTCGCCCCGGCGGGCGACTCACTTTGGCTTCGCCGAAACCTTCGGTTTTCTGGGCCGCCAGAAAGTAAGCAAAGAGCTCCCCCCGACCGCCCCGCCCTGCGCTGCGCTTCGGGTTCCCTGTGGTGCTCAGCCCTCAAGCCCCGCGCCGAACTCGCGTCGCTACGCTCTGCTTAAACAAGCGTCGCGAGTCAGTTCTCGAAGTTCGCTTCGCGAACGGGCTTGAGGTCTTCCGCTCCTCGGCGGGGCTAAAGGGGGCATACGAAATACCTCCACCGAACGGCTGTTGGGTTTGGCTGTTGGCTGTTGAAAAGTCCCCTTCTAAACCGCCCAGAAGCGCAGAAGCCCGGGGCGGGAGCACAGCGAGCCTCAAGCTCTGACTTCGCACCCCTTTGTCTGAACGCAGCGTAGCGCAGGGGACCCCGCAGGGGCGGTTTTGCAGGGGAGAGCTCTTTGCTTACTTTCTGGCGGCCCAGAAAGTGAGTCGCCTGCGGGGGCGAAATCCCCGCACGAGCCTCCCGCGACAGCCAACCTCCAGGACACAACCACCCACCAAAGAGAGGATGAAACCGACCGCCCTGTACCGCCAAGCCGGTACGCCCCACCCGCCAAAGTCACCCCAAATCGCTATCCTCCACCGCGTCACACCACGGGGAGAAAACCGATGAAGACCACGCTCATGGCGGCGCTCTGCCTGACCGTCAGTTCAATGGCGCTCGCCGCCGAGATCACGGTGCCCGTCAGCACCGCCGAGAAGCAAGGCGCTGGGCAACCACTGGGCACCGTCAAGATCGTCGAGACGCCCTACGGCCTGGCCTTCTATCCTGACCTGAAGGGCCTGCCGCCCGGCCTGCACGGCTTCCACATCCACGAGAAGCCATCCTGCGCGCCTGCCGAGGCCAATGGCGCCACCGTGCCGGCTGGTGCCGCCGGTGCCCACCTCGATCCGGCCGGCAGCAAGAAGCACGGCGAGCCCTGGGGCGACGGCCACCTTGGCGACCTGCCACCGCTGTACGTGGGCGCCGATGGCAACGCCACTTCGCCCGTGCTCGGTCCCCGCCTCAAGCTGGCCGACGTGAAGAGCCGCTCGCTGATGGTTCACGCGGGCGGCGACAACCACTCGGACCACCCGATGCCCTTGGGTGGCGGCGGTGCGCGCGTGGGCTGCGGGGTGATTGGCGGCTAAACCAGGTCTTCGTGGATGCAGAGGTAGTTGCCCTCGGTGTCCTTGAACCAGGCCGCCTTCTCGGAGCCCAGCACGCAGACGTGATCGACCGTCTTGAAGTCGGGGTAGTCGTAGTCCTCGAAGACGACGCCCGCGCGCTTCAGCCCGGCAATGCTGGCCGCGATGTCGTCCACCTGGAAGCTGATGGCCGTGTGGTCCGCCTTGGTGCCGCCGGGCTTGGGGAAGAGCGCCAGCGTGCTGCCGCCGACGCTGTAGACGAACTTGCCATCCGGCTTCAGGCCTCCCGGCACCAAGCCCAGACAGCCTTCGTAGAAGGCCCGGGCCCGGGCCATGTCGCTGACGGGCAGCATCGTCGTGACGGGAGCGTTGTTCAGCATATGCAGTCCTTTCGCTCGTGCGGGTGACCGGGACGAGATCCGAGCATAGGACGGCCCTGGCACCGGCGCCAGCCGCCCACACCCCGTCAGAATCCCGCCCATGCCCAAGCTGACCGCCGCCGACACGTCCGCCGCCGTGGGCCAGTTCATGGCGGCGCTGGAGCACCCCTTCAAGGCCGAGATCGAGGCCCTGCGCCAGGCGATGCGGGCCGTCGACCCCGCCATCGCCGAGGGCGTCAAGTGGAACGCGCCGAGTTGGCGCACCGGTGAGTACTTCGCCACCACCCATCTGCGCAGCAAGACGGGACTGGGCCTGATCCTGCACCTTGGCGCCAAGGCCCGCGCGCTGCCGGAAGGCGGGCTAGCCATCGCCGACCCGACCGGCCTGCTGAAGTGGCTTGGCAAGGACCGTGCGCAGGTCGAATTCAGCTCAGCCGCCGACTTCACGGCCAAGCTGCCGGCGCTGCAAACGCTGCTGCGGCAATGGACCACGCACGTCTGAAGGCCGGGCTCGCGAGCGGAACCGATTTGCTGATGGCTCACGCCGGCGGCGACAACCATGCGGACCATCCAACGCCGCTGGGCGGTGGCCGAGCGCGGCGGATGGCGTGCGGCGTGATTGGCGGCTAGCGTGACCTGATCAGCCGGACCTCGACCTTGTCCAGCTCACCCACCTGCCCCTCGGCCCAGTCAACCAGTGTCTCTCGCACCTGTGGATCGAGCGACGACGCACGGGTGAGAATGGAAAGGGTTGGTTGATCCGAGCAACCTGGCTTCGCCGGCTTGTCAAAGCAGGAGGGGTAGTGAACAACGCCGAAGGCGATGAGGTGCTTAGGGTCCTTGAAGATGACGGCCGCCTTTTCCGTGCAGCTGTGAGCACGGCAGGCAGACGCGAGGAAAAGGGGCGAGTTGCCGATCCGAACGACCGCATCGGGCGGACCGCCTAGGCCCGCCACCACCTGGTCAGACAAGAGGCCGCCGCGCCAGTAGTAAGTCGCATGCATGCGCCCGAAGAATGCGGTCAGCGACGCGGCAAAGGTCTTGTCCCACACGAGCTGGTTGGTATCGCGGAAGGAGTCCGGATCCTTCGCAACGACAGTGAATGACGCAAGGGCCAGCACCAGCAGGGAAAGCGGCCGCTTCATCCCCCGCCCCGGACTGGCATTGCGGAGGGAAGCGGCGAGGGTCTGGAGGCGCAGCAGCATGGCGGGTTCCTTGGCGTGGCGCGTCGGCTTGCCGTTGTGACGCATGGCGGCCATCGTCGCCGGTCATGCGGCAAGACACGAGAAGGGCAGCGGGCGGGTGTCTTCCGTCTGCACGGAAGAAGTCTTCCGGACGGACTGGAAAACGACAGGACACGACGATTGACCTGGCGCGGCTCCAGATAATCCCGCCATGCCCCGCATCGCCGTCATCGAAGACGACCCCACCACCAGCGAGCAGCTCTCAGGCTGGATTCGCGCCGCCCGCCCCGAGCTGACCGTCGACCAGTGGTTCGACCGCGACGCCGCCGAGACCGCGTTGCTACGCGAGCGCTACGACCTCGTCGTGCTGGACATCGAGCTGGGCCGCGAGCGCAATGCCGGCGTCGCGCTGATCAACGAGATCAACAAGCAGGGCCTGGGCACGCCGGTGCTGGTGGTGTCGGCCATGCCGGCAGCAATCTATCGCAGCATCATGAAGGCGCTCGACGCCTGGGACTACCTGCAGAAGACGACCTTCGACGAGGCCGAGTTCGTCGAGACCTTTCTGGACATCCTGCGCACGGCGCGCCTGCGCGAACCCGCCGCAAAAGCTGCAGCCAAGCCGACAGACGACAGCCTGCTGCTCGACCCGCTGAAGCAGCGCACGCCGATGTGGCGCGGCCAGCGCATCAACCTGCCGCTGACGGCGCAGCGCATCCTGGCGACGCTGCACGCGCGCACCGGCGAGGTGGTGAGCTACGAGGAGCTGTTCGACGTCGTCAAGAGCGGCCGCAACCGCGACAACGTGCGCAAGCATGTGGCCACCATCCGCGACGCATTCCGCGACGTGGACGCCACCTTCGACGGCATCGAGAACATCCCGATGCGGGGCTTCCGCTGGACGAGTGGCTAGTCTCATGAAGCCGTTGATCGAACCCAGAGGCCGTCCCTTCATTCAATGCGCACGGTGTCGGATGCCAGTGGTGCTGCCGCCTGTCGAGTGCGCTGACGACCTGCCCGCTTTCGCGGCGCTTGTTCGCAAGGACTCCGTCGTCGCGATGCGCCATGCCGAGTTGATGTTTTCGCTTTGCCCTCGCGAGTCGAAAGCGTTGGTGCTGCATGTGCCGCGTACCCCGTGGCACTGCGCCCGTTGTGACGAACCCGTGCCCGCCGGCGTCTCCGTCTGTTCCTGCCGCTCGGCAGTGCTGAACTGGTAGCGCCCGCCGAATGAAGCTCGGCAGCGTCGACTTTCCCCTGCCCGACATGCCGCGCTTAGGCCTCGCGGCCTTTCGCAATCGCATCGTCTTCCACCTCGTCTTCGTCGCGCTGGCGCTGGCCACGCTGGCGCTGGCCGTGGCGCTGCTGAACGAGGAGCGGCAACGCAACGCACAGCGCTACGAGCAGACCTTCGCCAGGTCGCTGGGGGAAGTCGTTGCGCAGCTGCGCCACCCATCCGGCCAGCTTGCGCTGCTCAACCCCGAACCGCCGCAGGTCGAACCCGGCTGGGTGGCGCCGCTGGTGCTGCCCTTCGGCGCCATCGACTTCGACGACGCGACCAAGGCGCAGCGCGCCATCGAGATGGCCGGCTGCTCGCTGCAATACCCCGGCGGCGCCGGGCTGTGCGTGGCGGTGGGCAGCAATGCCTATGCGGGCGGCTTCGTCTACCTGGTGGCCGGCGTGGATGCGCCGCCGCTGGTGTCGCGCGAGCGCGGCGCGCTGGACATCGCCGACGTGCACCGCGTGCGCATCAGCCTGAAGCGCGATGGGGTCGCGCAGCATTGGCTGGCGCCGGTGGAAATGCTGGATGCGCAGCGCGGTCAGTTGCCGGGCTTCACGGTGGAGGCGGCCGGCAACGCCACCATGCTGCCGCGCAAGGCTCGCCCGCAGCGGGACTTTCGCGGCTGGGTCTGGCGTGAAGGGCCTTGCCTAGGTGAGACCGGCGAACCCTGCCCACGCCGCACGACGCTGTCTATCCGCCTGCCCGTCGAAGCCTTCCGCGAGGCGCTGTTCCGCCCCGGCGGGCCGCAGTGGCCACCGGCCGACTTGGCGCGCACCGGCCTGCGCCTGGCGCTGCTCGGCCCGGGTGGCGCCACGCTGTTCGACAGCGCCACGCCCGGCGCCCAGCCACCGCTGACGCTGGCCCGCCTGTCCAGCACGCTGGCGCCCGGGGAGACGCTGACGATCACGCGCGGCAGCACGGTTGTTGCGCTGCTGCAAGGCGCCGACGAAGCGGGTGCGCCGCCCTCGCCCTGGCTGACCGCGCTGATCCAGCGCCTGCCCGCGCCGGCCACGCCGCGCCGCCTGCAAGCGCAGGACTGGGTGACGACGCCGGCCGGCCGCTTCGAGGTGACGTTGACGGGCGACCTGCAGGGGCTGGACCGCACATTGAGCGCCAGCGCCGCCCGCCTGGCCTGGCCGGTGGGCGCGATGCTGGCGGCGCTGGGGCTAGCCTGGCTCATCATCGAGATCGGCCTGATCCGCCGCGTCGCCAAGCTGACGAAACGCGCCGCCGCGCTGTCGCACCAGCTGCAGCAGCCCGAGCGCTTCGAGCTGGGCACGCTGGACGTGGCCGACCTGCGCGGGCGCGACGAGCTGGGCATCCTCGCCGGCAGCTTGGCGGACCTGTTGCAGCACGCCCGCGACAGCCTGCGCCGCGAGCAGCTGCGCGCCGAGCGCGAGCACGACCAGTGGCATGCCGTGGGCCACGAGATCATGTCGCCGCTGCAGTCGCTGATGCTGCTGCACGCCGGCGACGACGACCCAAGCCGGCGCTATGTGCAGCGCATGCAGCAGGCCGTGAAGGTGCTCTACGGCCAGGCCTCACCCAGCGAGGCGCTGGCCGCCGCGACGCTGGCCGTGGGCCGGCTGGACCTGGACGCCTTCCTGCGCCAGGTGGCCGAGAACGCGGCCTACGCGGGCATTGCCGGCGTCGTCTACACGCCGGCCACCGAGCCGGTGTGGGTGCAGGCTGACGACTACCCGCTGGAGGACGCGATCACCCATGTGCTGACCAACGCCGACCGCTACCGCGTGGCCGGCACGCCCATCACGCTCTCGCTGCGTGTCGAAGGCGAGCTGGCGACGGTCGACATCCACAACCAGGGGCCGCAGATCGCCGACGCCCTGCTCGCAAGCATCTTTGATTACGGCGTCAGCGATGCCGAACCCGAGGACGGCGTGCGGCGCGGGCAGGGGCTGTTTGTGGCCAAGACGTATCTGGCAAAGATGGGCGGCAGCATCGGCGCACGCAATGTCGCGGACGGTGTCGTCTTCGAAATCGTTTTGAGGCGTCAGGCATTGAACTCATGAAGCTCGACCAATCCCTCCTTCGCGGCATCGCCTCGATCGCCGTCATGTCGGCCAGCGCCTTGGCATCGCAGGTCAGTGCAGCGACCTGTACTCACGACGTCGCGCTGGCCGGCGAGATCGGGGTGCCGCCGGCGAGCGACAAGATCTCCCATGCGCTGTGGAGCTACGCCGCAAATTACTCGCAGCTCGAGTGGCGTGTCTCGGTGGTGGACGGGCGCATCTGCGCAGACCCGTACAAGGAGGGCACCCTGGTCGGCCCTCGCCCTGCATTCAGGCCCGAGGCCGATGGTTTTCGCGGTGCCTCCCGATTCGCACGCGTGGATGACGGCTGGCTCGTCGGCTTCAACCACGGCGAGTTCGGCGCGGCTCTGTATTGGTTCAGCACGGATGGAAAGCGCCACTACCGGATGTCAGAAAACCAGATCGATCCGCAAGTGGTCGATTTCTTTCCGCTCGGCAACGGCCTGGGCGCCATCGAGGGTCTGGCGCACCTTTCGATGTCGCAGGGCTCCATCATTCGCATCGTCCGCGATGCAGCACAGGGTCGTTGGCGAGTCGAGACGGCCGCGCGCCTGCCCGCCGCCCCTTATGCAATTGCGGTGACGAAACAGGGGCCGAGCTTGGTCGTGTTGTCGGACAGCCTGGTCATGTTTGACGGTCTGCGGCGCACCGATGTGCTTGCTGCCGATGTCCCGTGGGACGGCCTGTATCCGAACTCCGCCGCGCTTTCACCCGACGGGAAGAAGCTCTATGTCGGCATGCGGCAATACGTTGGCGAGTTCGATCTGCCGACGCGCAAGCTGCGCTTCTTGCTGCCGGCTGGTGCCAAGCTGAATCGACTGTCAAAGGAAGCGGAGCGGGGGATTCGAGCGGGCTATTCCCGTTAAGGCTTGATCAGCCGCGCCGCACCCGCTCCAGCAAGCTGCGCACCGCCAGCTCCGACGTCAACGACATCTCCAGCGGCATCCGGCACAGCCCCGCTTGGCCGTACTGCAGGTTCTCGTAGACCTCGGCGGCCGCAGGCAGGTGGTCGAGCAGCGCCGGCAGCGCGTCGTGCCCCTGGTGTTCGCTCAGTTCGGCCGTCAGCTTCTGCACCACCAACCGGTACTGGTGCGGGTCGGCCGCGCGGCCCTGGCCTTCCAGGCCCTGCAGCAGCTGGGCCAGCCGGGCGAGGGGCAGCAATTCGGTGGGGACGGTGAGCTGGACGATGGAGGGCATGGGTGTCTTTCGTGAAAGCACTTGCTGAGACCCAGATGGCTGTGTTGTCCGGGATTTCAAGGCGGGCGACCCGCACAATGGCCTGCGACAGCCCCGAAGGAGCACCATGCCCCGCGACATCGTCTACACCCCCAAGGCCGCCAAGCCGCCGCCGACGTACAGCCAGGCCGTCAAGGCGGCAGGCCTGGTGTTCGTGTCGGGCACCGCGCCGGCGGACCCGCTGACAGGCCAGTTCGTCGGCAGCACCGTGCAGGAGCAGACGCGGCAATGCCTGACCAACATCGCCGCCATCCTGGAGGCGGCGGGCAGTTCCATGGACAAGCTCGTCAGCGCGACCGTCGTGCTGGCCGACGAAGACGATTTCGCCGGCATGAACGAGGAGTGGCTGTGCTGGTTCCCGGCCGACCCTCCGGCCCGACAGGGCGCCAAGCTGCCGGTGCGCGTCCCAGGGCTGAAGGTGTCGATTGCGGCGATTGCCGAGGCCTGAAGCGTTCTGACGCGCCGCTCACCTTGAAACTGCCCGCCTCACCTCCACGTCCAGGCGCTGCACGCTTCCCGAGGCCGACGCCGGTCTCGCCTGTTCGATGAAATCCCTCGGCAAACGCGCCACCGGCCTCCGCCTCGAACGCATGCGGGCGTCGCCGCTGTACCGGGTGACCGACAACGGTGAGGGCTTTCGCAACCTGCACCCCATCCAGCCCGGGCTGCGCGACAGCACCGAGCGGCCGTCGATTGGCGACTTTCTGTGCTCCGAGGGCCGCCGCACACCGGCCGGCGAACTGCCCTCGGTCAACCCGCTGGACGCCTGGCTGAAGCCCACCGACACCGGCCTGCGCGCGACCTGGCTGGGCCACTCCACGGTGATGATCGAGATCGACGGTCTGCGCGTGCTGACCGACCCGGTCTGGGGCAAGCGCGCGTCGCCGTCGCAGCTGGCCGGGCCCAAGCGCTTCCAGCCCGTGCCGCTGGCGTTGAAGGCCTTGCCTAGGCTGGACGCCGTCGTCATTTCGCACGACCACTACGACCACCTCGACATCGGCGCGATCAAGGAGCTGGTGAAGCTGCAAGGCGTGCCCTTCATCACCTCGCTGGGCGTGGGTGCGCATCTCCAATCGTGGGGCGTGCCGCCCGAGCGCATCGTCGAGCTGGACTGGTGGGAGCACTGGCAGGCGCCGGGCGCCGAGCTGCGCATCCACGCCGCGCCGTCGCAGCACTTCTCGGGCCGCTCGCTGACCGACCGCAACGCGACGCTGTGGTCGTCCATCGTCATCGAGACGCCCAAGCACCGCGTCTTCTTCAGCGGCGACACGGGGCTGACCAGCGAGTACACGGCCATCCGCGAGCGTTTCGGGCCCTTCGACCTGGTCATGCTGGAAGTGGGCGCCTTCCACCCATCCTGGGGCGACATCCACCTCGGGCCGGAGAACGCGCTGAAGGCTTTGCAGTACCTGGGCGGTGGCGCCTTCCTGCCGGTGCACTGGGGCACCTTCTCGCTGGCCCTGCACGACTGGGATCAACCGGCGGAGACGCTGCTGGAACTGGGCCCGAAGCAGGGCGCGCAGCTGCTGATGCCGCGGCTGGGCGAAGCCGTCGAGCCGGCGCATGGCGAGGCTGTGACGCCGTGGTGGCGGGCGGCGGATCTGCCCACAGGCAAGCGTGCGAAGCCTGTCGAGCCGGAAGGCCCGGCCAAGATGCCCAAGGGCGTGCCCTGGCCGCTGGACTGAGAGCGAACTGCTAGACGCCCGAGACGCGACGCCACCGCAACACGCAGTACGCCAGCGCGAAGGCGACGCTGCCGGACAGCATGAACCCAACGCTCATCGGCAGCGCTGCGCCATCTCTTTCGTGCGAGCACTGCACCGCCAGCACCACAGCCTGGGCCAGGGCGCCGGCCGACATCAACAGCATCGGCTTCAGGCGCAGCATGAAGTTCTCGTAGCTGCCCGCGCCCACCCTTTCGTCCACCAGCGCGGCCAGCCACGGGGCCTCGAAGGGGCCTTGCTTGATGAAGAACGCCATCCCAATGAACATGACCGGTGGAAGCAACAGCACGAACCAGGGCAGGTCGGCGCCGACGAGATCGCTGCACATCATGGGGGGCAACGGTGACGCCAGCCCCGGCAAGCTGGAACCGATCCCCACGGCCCACAGGCCGGCGACGGCAAGCGTGACCTTCCAGCCCGCCGGAGCTTGAGCAACCGGCGAGTGCGTGGCAATTGACGCCGGAGATGTCAACTCCGCAGGTGCGACCAGTTCTGCCCGCCAGCGCAGTGTGACGAAGCGCCACATGACCAGTGCGACGAAGGAGAACGCGACCCATGCGCGCGCAAACATGCGCCATTCGACCTGCTCGCTGCGCAGGTATTCGGCCTGCGTGACTTCCCGTTCCTCGCCGTGGTTGATGGTTTCGTAGAAGCGCTGGCCGTCGTCCGACGTGCGCGCCTGCCGGCTCGTGACGGGCTGGCCTTCAGGGGTGATGCCCATGTTCCAAGGCGACGGATCCCATGGCGCGACAAATGCCACTGCGGCCAGCACCCCCAACGCCAGCACCCAGGGCACCAGCAACTCGCGTGGCTGCGGCACCACCGGCCCGGCTGCGCGCCGGGGCAGGCGCTTCAACGACATGCCGGCAGCGACCAAGAGCCCGATGATGAGCAGGTGGTTCCACATCAGGTAAGCCACCAGGTGCGACCACGCCGGCCGGCTGCTGGCCGCGACGGCCACCAGGCTGACCGCAAGCGCAACGCATGAAGCCCACATGCAGCGGGTGCCGTTGCGGTGCTTTCGTTGCACCGCCTGCACCGGAAGCGCTGGTCCCGCCGCTGACACGGGCTTGCCTGTATCTCGCATCTTCTGGTCTCCCCGAGGGCGGATGGTAGAGGCGCCCCTGGCCGCATCAGCGGGTCAACTCTCCGCCCCACTCCGCCGGGTCCACATCCGCCACCGTCTGCGTGAACACCCAGCCATGGCCTGCGAAGTCCCGCGCGCCGTACTGGCGTTCGCCATAAGGATAGGTCGTCGGCGGGCCTGAGACCTCGGCGCCGGCCGCGACGGCGCGGGCGTGGTGGGCGTCTACATCCGCGACGCGCACCATCACCGAATGGCCGGCGCAGGCCTCGCCTTGTTTGACGACCAGCGCGCCACCACCGGGCACGCTCATCTGCGCGCGGTGGCGGCCGATGCGCAACCTGAGCTCGAAGCCAAACGCGCGGCTCAGCCAGTCGGCGGCGGTGTAGACGTCCGGGTAGGCCAGCTCAGGCATCACCACCGCCTCGGGCATGGAGCGATTGGCGGACAAGGCGGTCTGCGGGTTCGGGTAGCTGACGATCAGTTCCAGCGGCGCCTCGCCGACTTGCCAAATGCCGACGACGGCGCCGTCGTACAGGTAGGCCGCCATGCCCTCCGTCATGCGTCGCGTCTCGCCATCCGACCTGACCTCGCCCTCGCCGGACAGCACGTAGTAAACCTCGTCATGCGTCAGCGGATGCAGGCCGATGGCCGCGCCCGGATGCAGCACGCGCTTGCGGAACTCCATCGCTCGCGGCTGCGGCGCGGCGTCGCTGATGCGGTAGGCGGTGGACATGCCGATGGCGCCGTGGGGCGTCGGCTCGGTGACACGGGTGTCGTCTTCGTGGATGACCAGCATGGCGGGGGCTACAGACATGAACAGCTCCACTTAAGGGCGGTAAATCGCGCTGGGAACCCACCATTCTTCAAGAGCCTGGCAGGCGAGTTCTTGATGCGCGGACTCCTCGCCGAAGGCAAGCAAGTCGAGAAGCTCAGTGATGAGCACCTGCTGCCCAGTGGAAAGCGCGGCCAGGCGGGGCGGGTCACGATCCGGAGGTCGAAAAGAAGTCAACAGCGCTTCAACGACGAGGCTGCTTTCATGCGCATTTCGGAGCGCGTATTCGATCAAGGGCGGCAAGTAGTGTTTCCATGACCGCGTATCCAGATGGGACACGCCCCAGAAAAACGCCTCGAGATAGGCATCCGTGATGGCGTCGGCAGCAGCATCGAAGGCAGGGGGAGGTGCGCCGTCATCCATCGCATTGCCGCCTCGCAAAGTCATCACGGGTATGGCTGCAGCTTCCTCGGCAAACGCCGCCAAAGTTCTTGCTGCGAGTGTTGAGTGATTCATGCTCGATGGCATTGCCTAGCGCTCCTTGAATGCTGGGGGCTCGCGCGGCGCAGTTGCAAGGCTGTCCGGGAATTCTGGACGGTCAACGTTTCCATGGCCATCAACTCGCCACTGCCATCCTCTCCGCCACCCAATCCACAAACACCCGCACCCGCGACGACAGCTGCCGTGCGTGCGGGTACATCACCGACACCGGCATGGGCGCCGGCCGCCAGTCGGGGAAGACCTCCACCAGCTCGCCGCTGGCCAGCTCGGCTTCGATGGCATAACGCGGCATCTGCACGAAGCCCAGGCCGGCGAGGCAGCAGACCGAGTAGCCAGCGGCGCTGTTGACGGTGACCGGGCCGCGCAGCGTCAGGCTGCGGGTCTCGCCGTCGACGGTGAAGTCGAACGGCAGGATGCGACCACCACTGCCGGCGTAGTTGACTGCGTCATGCGTGGCGAACTCCTCCAGCGTTGTCGGCACACCCCGGCGGGCGAGGTAGCTGCGGCTGGCGCACGTCACCTGCGTCAGCAACGCGACGCGCCGGCCCACCATGGACGAGTCCTTGGGTTCGCCCGAGCGCAGCACGCAGTCGATGCCTTCGCGCACCAGGTCCACCAGGCGGTCGCCCAGGCCGATCTCCAGCTCGATGTCGGGGTAGCGGGCGTGGAAGTCGCCCAGGTAGGGCAGCACGAAGCGCAGCGCCTGCGTGCCCTGCAGGTCCACGCGCAGCTTGCCGCGCGGCTTGAGCTGGCTGGCGCGGAACAGCTCCTCGGCCTCGCCCACGTCCTGCAGGATCTGCTGGCAGCGCGCGTAGTAGGCCTGGCCGTCCAGCGTCGGGCTGACATGCCGCGTCGTGCGGTTCAGCAGCCGCACGCCCAGGCGCGCTTCCAGCTGCTGCAAGGCCAGGCTGACCGAGGCGCGCGGCAGCTTCAGCTCGTCGGCGGCCTTGGTGAAGCTGGCCAGGTCGACGATGCGGGCGAACAGGTGCATGGCGTCGAGTCGGTCCATCGGGCGCCCCATTGTTTAGACAAAATGGATTGTGATGTCTTGTTCAGCATCTTTATCCGATTGGGGCAGATCAATACAGTGACTTCACCCCACCCATCCGGAGCCCCACCATGAGCCAAGCCCACACCTCTTCTTCCCCCGTCGCCATCGTCACCGGCGCCTCACGCGGCATAGGCGCGGCCATCGCGCAGCGGCTGGCGGCGGACGGCCATGCCGTTGTCGTCAACTACGCCGGCAACCGGGCCGAAGCCGAGAAGGTCGTTGCGGCCATCATCGAGCGCGGCGGCCGCGCCATCGCCGTGCAGGCCGATGTGGCCGACGCGGGCAGCGCCCGGCTTCTGTTCGACGCGGCCACCGAGGCCTTCGGCGGTGTGAACGTGCTCGTCAACAACGCCGGCGTGATGGCCAACGACTTGCCGCACCTGGCCGACACCAGCGACGCGGCCTTCGACCGCCTGTTCAACATCAATGTGAAGGGCAGCTTCCTGACGATGCGCGAGGCGGCCAAGCGGCTGCGCGCGGGCGGCCACATCATCAATTTCTCGACCAGCGCCATCGGCCTGGGGCTGCCGGGCTACGCGGTTTACGCGGCCACCAAGAGTGCCGTCGAGACCATGACCAACATCCTGGCCAAGGAGCTGCGCGGCCGCAACATCACCGTCAACGCGGTGGCCCCAGGCCCGACGGCGACTGCCCTGTTCCTGGACGGCAAGACGCCCGAGCGTGTCGAGCAACTCGCCCGGATGGCGCCGCTGGAGCGGCTGGGCGAGCCGGAGGACATTGCCGCCATAGTCAGCGTGCTGGCCGGCCCGCAGGGCGCCTGGGTGAACGGTCAGACGATCCGCGTGAATGGCGGCATCGTCTGAGACCGCTCAGCGGCCGAAGCGGCGCAGCTCCTGCGCGCCCAACACCCACTCTGCATTGCCCGCCACACGCTCCACGACGAGGTCGATGAAGGCGCGCACGCGCGCCGGCTGGGCCACGCGGCTGCCGTAGTAGAGGTAGAGCCCGAGGTGGGCGCTGACATGCTCGGTCAACAGCGGCACGAGCTGACCGCTGCGGATCAACGGCGCCGCGGTGGCGCCGACGAGTTGGCCGACGCAATGGCCGGCCACGACGGCGCTGGCCTCCAGCTCGACATCGTTGGTCATGAAGACCGAAGCAACGTCGCGCCCGACGATCTCGCCGCTCAGCAGGAATTCCCACGGCATCGGCTTGCCCGTGCTCGGGTGGCGAAAGCCGCTGCAGCGGTGCTGCGCCAGCTCGTCGATGGTCTGCGGCGCGCCGTGGCGGGCGATGTAGCTGGGCGCCGCGCAGACGATGAGCTGCAGCGGTATCAGGTGTCGGGCGATGACACCGTCCCCCGGCGGCGTGCCGGCGCGGAAGCCCACGTCGACACGGTCCGCCACCCAGTCGCCGATACGGTCGTCGAGCTGCACGTCGGGTTCGACATCGGGGTGGCGGGCGCAGAAGGCCTCCAGCACCGGCCACAGCACTGGCAGCATCAGGGAGCGCGAGGCCGCGATGCGCAGCGGCCCAGCGATCTCGTCGCGGCCCTGGCGCGTGCCGTGCAGCGCGCGCTGCAGCGCCTGCAGGCCGGGTGCCGCCGCGCCGAGGAAGCGCTCGCCCTCTTCCGTGAGGCTGAGCTTGCGCGTCGTGCGGTGGAAGAGGCGCACGCCGAGATACGTCTCCAGCTGCGTCAGCGCCTGGCTGGCCGCCTGCGGCGTGATGCCTTGCGCCACGGCGGCCTGGCGCAGGCTGCCCAGCTCGGCGGCCTTGGTGAAGGTGGCGATGGCGCGCAGTTCGTTGAAGGCCATTGTCAAGATTTACTTGCTAATCAATGAAGTGATTCTGGGCTAGTTGGCGATCAATCGCCGCCCTAAATTTCGCTCCATCGGCCGACCCACCTGTTCATCCCTCAAGCCCTTGGAGCCCATCATGACCACCACATCCACCCCCACCTTCAAGCGCGTCTGGTTCATCACCGGCGCCTCGCGCGGCATCGGCGCGCGCATCGCCGAGGCCGCGCTGGCCCATGGCGACGCCGTCGTCGCCACCGCCCGTGATGCCAGCGTCATCGAACAGCGCTTCGGCGCCCAACCAGGCCTGCTGGCCGTGGCACTGGACGTCACCAACGAGGCGCAGGCGGCCATCGCGGTCGGCGCCGCGCTGGACCGTTTCGGCCGCATCGACATCCTCGTCAACAACGCCGGCTACGGCCTGCTCGGCGCCGTGGAGGAGGCCAGTCCCGACGAGGTGCGCCGCCTGTACGACACCAACGTCTTCGGCCTGCTGAACGTGACACGCGCCGTGCTGCCGCAGATGCGCGAGCGCCGCAGCGGCCACGTCATCAACATCTCGTCGCTGGGCGGCGTGCAGTCGGCCGCCGGCTTCGGCGTCTACTGCTCCACCAAGTTCGCCGTCGAGGGCCTGACCGAGGCGCTGCACGCCGAGCTGGCGCCGCTGGGCATCCACGCCACCGTTGTCGAGCCGGGCTACTTCCGCACGGACTTCCTCGAAGGCCAGTCCCTCGCCACGTCGCCGCACCTGCTGGGCGACTACGCGGCCACGGCCGGCGTGGTGCGCGAGCGCGCGAAGCAGATCAGCCTCAACCAGCCCGGCGACCCCGAACGCCTGGCCCAGGCGATGCTGACGCTGGTGGATGCCAAGAACCCGCCGCTGCGCCTGCCGCTGGGCAGTGACACGCTGCGGGCCATTGCCGACAAGCACGCCTTTGTGGAGCGCGAGACGGCCGCGTGGAGGGGCGTGGCGGCATCGACGGACTTCCCCGCACTGGAAGGCGTCTGAGGTCTTCAGCCTGCCACGTCGTAGACCAGCATCTGAATGCCGCTGGCCAGCGACGTGGCCGACACCAGGCTCAGGCGTTGCTGCGACCCCGGTGGCAGCAGCGGGATGCCGCGCCTGAGCAGCACCGGCATCAGCGCCACCTCGATGCGGTCCACCACACCCGCTTCGATGAGCTGGCCGGCCAGCTCGCCGCCGCCGAACAGCCAGATATCGCGCCTGCCGACCTCGGCCTTCAGCGCGGCGACGTGGCCGGCGATGTCGTCGCGCACCAGCGTCACGCCCGGGTGTTCGGCCGCCTGCAGCGTGCGAGATGCGACCACGACACGCTTGCCGCGCAGCGGGTTGGCCTCGCCCTGGGCCTGCATGACCTCGTAGGTCTTGCGGCCCATCACGAACGTGTCGAACTCGGCGAACAAGGCCCCGAAGTCGATGCTCGCGTCGTCGACGATCCAGTCGTAGCCGCCGTTGGCGTCGGCGATGAAGCCGTCCAGCGTGGCGGCGCAGTTGTAGCGAACCCGGCGCATCGCTCAGCCCGCCTGCGCCGCAATCCACGCGTCGATGCGCTTTTCCAGCACCGCCAGCGGCAGCGCGCCCTCGCCCAGTACCTGGTCATGGAAGGCCGCGAGGCTGAACTTCGCACCCAGCTTCTGCTCCGCACGGCGGCGCAGTTCCTGGATCTTCAGCGCGCCGATCTTGTAGCCCAGGGCTTGGGCGGGCCAGGCGAGGTAGCGGTCGATCTGCGACGTGGACTGCTGTTCGCTGGCGCCGGTCACGTCCATCCAGTACTTCAGCGCGCGCTCACGGCTCCAGCCCTGGGCGTGCAGGCCGGTGTCGACGACGAGGCGGGCCGCGCGGGCGATCTCCAGGCGCAGCTCGCCGGCATAGGCCACCGGGTCGGCGTACAGGCCCAGCTCGTGGCCCAACGTCTCGGCATACAGCGCCCAGCCCTCGCCGTAGGCAGTGATCCAGATGCGGCGGCGGAAGTCGGGCAGCGGCATCTCCATCTGCCGGCCCAGGTGGAAGTGGTGGCCCGGCTGGCCCTCGTGCAGGTAGAGCGCCGTCATCGTCGTCACGGCATAGGCCTGCGGGTCGGTGATGACGACCCAGAACACGCCCGGCGCGCTGCCGTCGGCCTGGCCGACGTTGTAGTGGTCGGACGCCGTCGCGCGCGTCAGCTCGGGCTCGGGGCGGATCTCCATGGCCATGCGCGGCTGCTGGCCGAAGAGCTTGCCCAGCTGCGGCGTCACGCGGGCATGCAGGGCGCGGTAGTGGTCCAGGATCTCGGCCTCGGTCTTGAAAGGCCGGAAGCGCGCATCCGCGCGCGCCCAGGCCAGCAGGCCGCCGTTCTTCAGCGGGTCGCCCGTGTAGCCGAGCTGCGGCGCCAGGCGCGTGATCTCGCCCTGTATGCGCGCCACCTCCTTCAGGCCGAGTTCGTGGACCTGCTCGGGCGTCATGTCGGTCGTCGTCTGCTCGCGCACCCATTGGCGGTACCAGGCGCGGCCCTCGGGCAGGGCCGTCCAGCCAATGGCGTCACGGCGCGCGGCGGGCAGGTAGTCGGCCTCGACGAAG
>Ga0307515_10006978_pt1 | contig 22430 bp, 2 predicted proteins | sample 17_EM_MG_FD_194513 | JGI IMG/M metagenome (GOLD analysis project Ga0307515, IMG submission 194513) | Populus trichocarpa ectomycorrhiza microbial communities from riparian zone in the Pacific Northwest, United States - 17_EM | ecosystem: Host-associated > Plants > Roots > Unclassified | place...
TTACTAAAAGGGTATTAGACGGTAAAGTATAAAGATACTTTACTTATTAAGCTTAATCCTTTTCCTTAACACCTTACTTCCCATCATTAACCTTCGTCTAATTTGGACGTATCTTCAATATATTATTAAGATTTTCTTCTTTTTTATTATTAATTTAATATACCTCTTTATTTTTCTACTAACTGCTCTTCTAAGCAAATTCTATAGCGTATTCTAGCTCTGCCTTTACATATACAACCCCAACCTCTACTAACTCGCAACTAGTACTGGTCTTACCTAAATGATTTTGCCTATACGTCTTTAAAAGACCAGAAATCTAATAATAGGATTCTAGAGGCTTATAATAAGACGCACTGCGTTAGATCTAATACCTTTAGTTCTTATAATTGATGCATGCGTACTAAGAGCGGCAGTTACGTTGAGGTGAGCTTTTCTATCCTTAATAGATTTTTATTGCTGACTTTAATAGCCTGGGCCTAAGTGGCGATGTTCCTTTAATATCCTTAACTACTATATCGCCCGGGCTCTCTCCTATTTAAGCGCTAATGCTAAACATCTGGGTCGAATTTGAGACTATGCTATAGCTATTTATACCGCCTATAATTCCTAGCAAGCTAGCTAGCAACGCCTAATACGAGAGCAAGGTTAGTATACTAAGGATAGGGTGAGGGATAGGGGTGATAAGAAGAAGGTTGCTGTCTACTATAGAAAGGAGTTTGCGTATGCGCATTAAGTTTTAAAAGAGTATAATATAATGCGGTATTAGGTAGGTTACTTTTTGGGTACCTAGTAAATAAGTGACTGACAGTTGCCGTAGCAAGGTCTTGGTGGTTCTGGACTATACCAGCTAGCCAACGTCTTTGTTTATTCTGGGCTTAAGTATGTCTTTATTAACTATAAGCTTACGCTATAAGAGCTTTATTAGTATTGGTTTGGACCTAATATTAGTGTTAAGTGTTTAAGAGTCTCTGCTCTAGCTACACCTTATTATTCTGCCCCTGTTTTTATGCCTATTTGTACGCCTACTAAGGCATTTGGATCCCATTCTTGTTAGCTATTACTTAGTGGCCTAATAGATACTAATCCTACTCCTAATGATAATAAGGCGTAGTGGCTTTTTAGATTGGGCATTTGTGGTTTAGACTTTTAGGATTTGTTCTTATATATAGTAGCAATTAAGGACCTTAATTAGGTGCTTAGAAAGGCCTTATAAGGCTTTTAGAAAGGGCTTAGAAGCCCTAGAAACAATGTTCTTGGTATAGATTAATAAATGGGAATGCAATTCTAGTAAAATGCCCTATTAACTCTATGCTATATACGTGAAAAGGCTAAGGACCCGTCCTGCCTTGGGCTGTAGCCCTATCCCTATAGTTTCCGGAGCCTGTCCGTTCTATATCTAATTTGACCTATTTACTCTTTTCGCGAGCTTTCTTTATAGGTCGCGATAACACTATAGTATTAGAGCGCTTTCTGCGACTTATAGATTGTGGACCTTGGTCCTAATATTCTTTTAGAATATCTTCGTAATAATTAAGGTGATCCTCTAGTTCCTATATAGAGTCCTTAGCGGGCCAGCCTAGCCATTTAACTTTAAATTGAAGCTTGTTCTTAACAGACTTATGGTATAGTATAGCTTTAACCTTATACCGCTCGCCCACCACCTTAGGGTGTTTAATTGGGCCTAGACGGAAGTTCTTTTCCGGCGGTGGTCTATACTATGGCTCTAGTAGGTTTATATAAAACACTAAATATATATAGGCTATAGATGGGGGTAGCTGGAGACGATAGGCTAGCTTGCTAATTTGTTCCTTAACTTAGAAGGGACCTAGGTATCTTATATTAAGCTTTTTTAATGGTCAACGGGTCTTAATATTCGTTAAACGTAATAGAACCTCATCGCCTATTTTAAAATGCTTATCTTGGTGCTTATAGTTGTACTAAAGTCTCTGCTGCTCTTAGGCATCTTATAGGCTCTGCTTCGTATGCTTCCATTACTCCTCCTATTCCTAGAGGTATCCTTATACTCTCCGGTAGATGTCCTTAAACTTCCCGGTAGGATCCTATAACTAATTATGCGGCCTTAGCTAGTGATTATTGGGTATACTATTAAACCCAAATAGTCGGACGCTATAGGCAATCTGGATTGGTGTATACTTATATAATATATGTTGCTTTAAATTATAAGCGTACTCCGTGTACGGAAGTAGCTCGTACTAGTTGTCTTACTGGTAGTTTAAATATATCTGTAGGTAAGACTCCAGTTCCTAGTTCTGGCGTTCCGTTTACCTATCCGTCTGCGGGTGGAAAGCCGTACTATAATAGTGGTCTATCTTTAAATAGAAGCATAAATCTGACCAGTACTAACTTGTAAAGACGCTGCCCCTATTAGTAATAATAGAGTGCGGCTGATCTACTTTAAGAAAGCATTTCTTCTTAATTAGGTTGGCGAGCTCTTGTGCGTTAATTGTCTTGTTAACGGGAAGGTATTGGACGTACTTTGAAAACCTATTGATAAGTACGAGGACCAAATTATATATTCGTCCTTGGCCATCTTTAGATGGCGGGAGATCCGTAATAAAGTTTATAGCGTAATATCGCTATAGCTTACTAGTGGGGGGAACTGATTTAAGTAGACCCTATAGCTTGTGCCTGCGGATCTTATATACTTAACACTTCTCGTAATGGCTGATGTACTCCTTTGCTTCCTAATTGAGCCTTAGTTAATAGTATTTGCGTTAAAGTAATTCTACTATCTTTGCTTAACTATAGTAGCCGCCTAAAGGATTATCGTAATTCTTTATAAGAATCTTCTGTTGTAGATTTGCTTCTTATAGCACCCAAACCTTGCCACCTCTACGTAGTAGGCCCATCGGGTCTAGTTCCTAATGGTAGCGCCTAGCAGCTTTCTTTCCGTTACATTTCTGGTCTACTTCCGTATTAAGGATAGTATAGGAAGCGTCCCTCCATTGCACCTTACGGATAAGGTCCGTTAACCTTTCGGATAGTTTCCGGGTAAAAGCTATTTTGTTCCGTACTGCTCTAAGTATAAGACTAGATAGTACTATAAATTTTATAACTCTTTAATACGCGTGCGTTAGGAAGGCCGCTATAAGGTTAAAGTCCTTTAGTTGTTATAGGGCTCCAAGTTCCGATTGCTTTATAGCTTTGCTATTAGTTTAAGGGGATAGCTTAGTAATTAGGGATAGTGTATTACTAGGTTCTGAGAATATATCGGGGATGTCCTGTCTAGGTATATTTGGACCCTTATTGGCAACGGACCGGGTACTAGCTAGAACGTTAGTGGAAACCAATAGGGCTTATACCGCCTAAGACTCGGTATATAGAGCTATGGGTGCTTGAGTATCTTATACCCGGAGCTTGTTTTATAATGTAGGGAGTAAAATATCTATTATCTGTTTTCCTTCTCCCGTTTTAAAGCCTTTGGTATAGTCTGGCCGTCGTGATGGTCTATTAGTAGGGTTGTTTTCCCCTAGCTTATATTTAATCTCAAAATTAAATCGCGTGAGCTCCTTCGCCTATCTAGCTTATTAAGGTGTAAGCTCCTTCGTAGTTATAAAGTAGCGTAGATTATAGTGATCTGAGAGTATACGAGTAGTATAGCTCGCGTGCTTAAGGTAGTGTCGCCACTATTTAAAGCAGTTAACTATAGCTAGCAGTTCCTTATCGTGGGTATAATACCTAACTTTAGGTCCCTAGAATTTTCTACTATAAAATGCTACTAGTTTTTAATGGAGCTAGGTAGCGTCCGGATGCCTATTAGGTTGCAGTAGGATACCGGCGAGGGTAAAATTCGATATATTAGTAATTATTATTAATGGCTAATCTAGGTTGAAATGCCGCAGTAATAAAGCTTCTGTAAACTTTGTGTAAAGTTCCTAAAAGGCCTCCTAAACCTTTCCGGGCCATGACTATGGCTTATACTATTTGGTTAGTCCCTTTTTGGTTTTCTTCCTTGCCGCCTTTAAGCTTTTTGCTCCTTAGGTTAGGTCTTAGGAAGCTTCCGCAATATAGTTAAATAGGTGTTGGGTGACGTCCGAGTAGTTATAGATAAAGCGCCTATAGAAATTGGCAAAGCCTAGGAACACTTAAACATTCTAGTAGCTCTCTAGCTCCGGCTACTCCTAAATTATCTATACTCGTACTAGGTCCATAACTACACCTATAGGCGTCACGATGTAACCTAGGAACTTAACCTGCTTAGTGTTAAAGATATACTTTAACGCCTTGGCGTAGAGGCCCTAATTATCTAAACGTTTTAGCATTTTACGGACGTGTTACTTATATTAATCCTTATCTTCTAAGTAGATTAAGATGTTATCTAAATAAATAATATATATGCGGTTAACTAGTCCCTCTAAGGCTCTATAAATATATAATTAAAATGTTGTAGGCGTATTAGCTAGCCCAAAAGGCATTACTAGATACTTAAAGTGGCCGTATTAGGTTTTAAAAGCGGTCTTCTACTTATCCCCTTCTTTAATATGGAGCCTATGGTAGGCGTCTTATAGATCCAGCTTTGTAAAGATCTTTACCCTAGATAGTTAATCCAGCATTTTACTAACTAGTGGTAGTAGGTAACGGTTCTTAATTGTAATCTTATTAAGACCGCGATAGTCTACGTATAGCCTTATAGTTCTATCTAGTTTTGGGATAAAGAGGATTAATGCGCCTAACGGCGACTTATTAGGCCGGATCTACCCCTTTTCCAGTAACCTATTAAGGTACTCCCGTAGGATCTTAAGCTCTTTACGCAAGAGGTTATAGATAGGAAGGTTTAGCGGTTATTTACCTTCTTCCAAATTAATTATATAATCGTACTCCAAGTTCTGTAGTAGGACTTTAGCTCTCCTACCTAAAAATACCCTTAGTAAGTCCCTTAGGCCTACTAGAATATTTAATAAATTAGGGTTACGTTCGTCCTCTGCGTTATTATCGGGTAGGTTCTAGAGCTCCCTTGAGATACTCGCAGGCAGCGTTGTGCGCCGTAGTAGTTGCTCGTGTATAGTTGCCACTATACGTTATATCGTTTTATGCGGTAGCTAGTAAAGGGTAGAGAAATCCTTAACGCAGCGCTTAAGGTGCCGTAGCATACTCTCCATATATTGCTTAAGCTATAGTAACCCGTAACAGTTAAAGTATCTCGTGAGATCCTTAAGATCGCCGCCTCCCTACAATATCTCCGTGACCTATCCGGCAGTTCCCCATAGGGTTTCCATTATAGAGGGGTTATTACCTATACTAGGCTCTATACCCATCTTGCTATTAAATAGGGGTTGGATCCGATACTCCTTTAGGTGTAGAGCGTACACTATTTTACCTGGGGCTATATTCTCTAAGATGTCCTTTAGGCTTATTAGTAATATACGCCCTTTCAAACCTTTATCGTTCCACTATTTAAAGGCTCCAGTTTTAAAGCGTATTTTAGGATCTACTTCTGCTAGCCAAGGGTATCTAAGAATAAGGTTATAACCTACAAAGTTAGCCGCCTAGAAGGGTTACGGGCTGACCACCTTAGTACGGTTGTATATATCGGCTACTAATACTATAAGCTTATGGGCACTATATAGCTTAATCTAATACTTATCTAGGAAGCCTATAATAGGTTTCCGCTACCTTTACAATGGGATAAGTTTATGCTCTTTTACCAAATCATATCATATAAGATTGATTTTGGCGCTGCTGTCGTATAGTGCTTAGAACTATCATACCTTACTTATAGGGAGTGTTATTTCCAGCTTAACAGCAATATAGAGAGTTTCTCCTTCTGTATCTTGCCCTAGTTATAACCGGGAGAGGTTTGTAACTAGGGCTTTTCTTTTTTTAAATTGTTAGTGCGGTTGTCGCCCTGCTTATTTTTCCAATAAAATCTACCTCCGAAGTTTTCTCTTAACTTCTTAAAGTATTTCTATAAAGGTGCCGGACGGGTATCGGGTTAACCCTAGGAGTCTTTCCTATTGTTTAAGGTTCCTAACTTTAACCCTTCTAAAGTTCTCTTTAAGAACGGCTTCTTTAAAGGTTAGGTCTGCCCTACGTTACTATTAGAGTGCCCGCGCTTTTAGTAACCCCCTAGCTTTTTACTAAAAGAGGTCTGGTTCCTTACCGTATCTTTAGCGTTTAGAACTGCTCGTTTAAAATCCGTATATATAGTAATCCGCGATAGGGCTCCTACGCGCTTTATTTCGTCACGAATTACTAGCTTAATTCTAGCCCAAATAAACCCAATCTTCTTTTTCTTACGGATGCTACCGTTCTTATTTTTAAAGGGCTCTAGATCTATCTGCTAAGCACGAGTTTCTATAAAGTTTATAAACTGGCGGAAGTCGTAGCGGTCCAGCTGTGTCCCATTCCAGAATAGCTTTGTATTATTATATTGTACAATATACGGATCTTAAGTCCATTTCTTTAGGAAGGTTTGCAGCTATGGCTATATAGTAATTTGCTCTTTATTAAGCTAATTAAGTGTGATCTGGTTTAGCGATCGGTCTTTAATCTTGCTAATAATCTAGCGTATACGCTCTTTAGTATTATCTCGTATTATTAGCATCTTAAAGAAGTTGTCTACCTTATAAACCCAATTGTTTAACTGCTAGGCGTTAGGTCTATGGCGGAGTTCTAGACTACTAAAGGCCTTAGCTAGTTGGTCCATATCCTTTTTCCGTTCGTAGCGTAGATAACTCTCTAAGTCTTTTATACCTCCTTAGGTAGGTACTAGGTAGCTCCTAGGAAGCCCTTAGCCTTAACTAGGTTATAAAAGAATTTACCTAGCTTAGATTAGACCCTACCAGATCTGGATTTGCCCTTAGAGGGTTCTGATATATTTATTAGTGGCTTCCTCCCGTATGGCTTCTGAGAGCCTTACGATAGCTTCCTAATATCCATCTTAAAGGAGATTAGTATAGGGCTCTTAACCTTCCAAACTTGGGTTTAGGGAGGCTCCTGCTATAAAGGTAGTATTAGTACTAGTAGCTAGTATAGGCTTCCCAACGAGGCTTGGGTCTTAAGTTAGTGATTAGCTTAGATTACCTAAAGGGGTAGGCCCACTTGGCTTGTAAGCAGTTTATATACCGCTACTGTGCTAATTATAGGCTAGTGGTCTTCTGGGAGGGTTCCGGTTAGTTCCCTAGTTAAACGCGTTAGTATATTCCTCTAGCATTTTTAGCTTAAGGGAAGATTTTAGAGTTGCCTCTGGCGCTTAATCTTCTAATTAGCCTAGGTAGGGCCGGAGGGGTTCTAGTTACTTTCCGGCAGCGTTATAACCGTCATAGAGGGTGTCTACGTTTTCTTTAGCGGTAACTATAGGTGTGCGAGAGTCTTCGAGCTTCTAGAGCATCTAGGTATTAGGGCTTGTTCGGCCGTCTTGCCTAGAGGGTTATATTATCGCAATCTCTCGCTATTAGAGGGACCTTCCTACCTTTATGCGACGGCTTTCTATAAGGTATCCGTAGAGTTTCCGTTTAGGTCGTCGCGAGATTTTAAGGGAGGATGGTAGTTATAAATAAAAGATATAAACAAACAATCTGGTCCTTAAAGCCGACTACCCTTCTAAAAAAGAGTAGAAAGGATTTAAATATAAGGGGATCTTATAGACAGGGGGCTATAAGGACACGATTGGAATAGGATAGATTGGTGAGAGAGACGAATCCTTAAGGAGGTAAGGCCTTTAGAATCGTGGAGACTATATACTACGGGTACGTGCCTTCGGTACGTAACTGGCGACTATCTAAGGGGCGTCTGGGGGTTGTCCTGAGGGCAACCCAAGGTGTCCGCAATAATATCCCTTACAGTTTATTACCTTTATTTAAGAGTATTACGGCTAGCTTTCTATAGGAGCAATCCGATAGATTAAGTAATAATAAGGGGCTATATTATAAATAGACTAAGGTAAGGGCTTAAAGAAAGGGGCGTAGTAGACGATTATGTATATATTTGGTAGTTGGGGCAACGTTGAGATAACGTTGATCCGTGACCGACGACGCCTCGATAGTAGCTATGTAGACGAACCGTCACATTACCCCCCTTTAAGCCAGGAGGATCGCCCTCGATCCTCGTAGTCAGGCTCTCCTTATCCGTCTTACCCTTCCGTCCTTTTCTGCTTTATTATCTTCCTCCAAGGGCTCTAGATCTACGTCCTTATAATACGCCTTTAGCCATTGTAACAGCCGTACGGGTGGTCCGGCATTATAGGGTCTCTTGTCGTAGAACGCCTTAATCTTATAGGGGGCGCCAATAAAGCCGTCTGCGTTATACTAGGTGTCGTTTAGGTCGTAGCCTACCCAGTTAACCTTATACTATAGCCTTCCGTAGTAGGTTCTACTAGTAAAGATCTTATCAATCTTATACTCCGGCTCGCCATTAATTAGAATTGGCTCCTCTGGCTCCCTATTTTGGCCCAGTAGGGGGTTATCTAGGTCCTTCCGTAGTCGATCGGCATGGAAGACGTTTAACATCTTTATGTTTGGGGGTAGGTCAATAATATACGAGTGTCCTTTTATGCCTAGAATCTTGTAGGACCCTACAAGCTATCTATCTAGCTTAATACTCGGTCGGTTAGTAGCCTAGCCCTTCCTAGTAATATATACTTAATCACCTACTCTAAAGTCTAGTTCGCAACGGTACCTATTAGCTTACTTTATCTACCGCTCTTAGGCCTTTACCAGGTTATCTCTTACCCATTTAACTGCGTCCTAGGTCCTACGTGCGAAAGCCTAGGCTTCTTATTATATTAGCTTCTTATAAGGTGTTAAGGTTGCTTATATATATTCCTCCTAGTTAAAGTAAAGCCTTGGCTTAAATCCTAGCTCTAGCTCATATAGTGCAAAGCCAGTAGACTTGTGCGGTAAGATTGCCTATACGAAGTCTATATAGGGGAGGAGCTCTAACTAATTGTCCTAGTAGTGGTTAATAAAGGGCCTTAAGCGTTAGTTAATGTACTGGTTTAGTACCTCTGTATTATTATTAGTTTGTAGGTAACCAGATATAAAGAGCTTTTACTTAACGCCAGTTAGTTTATATAGCTTATCTATAAGGGCTGAGATAAATTAGGGTCCTTAATTTAATATAACCGTCTCCGGAAGGCCGTATACGCGCTAGACATATTAGTAGTACAGGTTTACTGCGTCAGCTACGGTGGCGGTTTTATAGTAGGGTAGTGAGAAGGCTCTTTTACCTAGTTAGTTAATAACTATAAAGACGTTGTCGAAGCCCTTTTTGTCTATTAGGAAGGACTTAAAATTAAAAGAGACGTACTACTAGCAGCGTTTACTAATTAGTAGGGGGTGTAGCAGGCCTAGGGTTTTATCCTAGGGTATATGGGTCCTCCTATAGGTCCTGCAGTTTTTTACGTAGGTATTGTAGTCTAAGGGTAGTCCTGGCCAATAGTATTAGTCTGCTATAAGTTTCCTAGTCTTTATCTTACCTAGGTAAGCGGTTACCTAATAGGAGTATACCTCTGCAATAAGGTAGGTGCGGAGGCAGTTAGTATTAGGGACTATTAGCTTGCCGAAGCGGGTAAGTAGTCCTCCTTAGAGCTTCCAGCCCTTCTAGTCTTACTTAGCTAGCTAATATAGCCCCACTAGCGACTTACTAGTTTAATTAGCCTAGAGTATCTAATTAACCAGCTCATATAGCTGCCATTCGCGATTTGCTGCAACTGGGGGGTCCTTAGAGGTTGCCTCTAGTGTAGCAATTGTAAGGGCGGGGTTAATTAAGTATATAGTGCGTACTGCTACGTCCTTCTCTTTCTGCGTCTTTAGGTCCTCTTGCTTTCGTAATAGGGTGTTAGCCACTATATTCGCCGTGCTTGGCCTATAGGTAATCCGTATATAGAAATTAGCTAATAGGTCTGCCTAGCGGGCCTACCGTAGATTTAGCAGCCTCTTGGTTATAAAGTACTTAAGGGCTTAATGGTCCGTAATTACTGTAAAGGGTATACGCTAGAGGCTAATAAGGTGACCTCGCCATTCCTATAGGCCTCTTATCACTGCTAGCATCTCTTTATCGTAGATCTTATACCGCATCTCTTTAAGGGACATTGTCTTTAAGAAGAAGGCTATTGGCTTTTAGGTCTTATCGTCTTATAGCTAGTTCAGCACCCTAGCTACTACTCTGTTACTTATATTAGTCTCTATATAGGTGTCTTAGAACGGTAAGTAGTGCTTTATTACACTGCCTGATAGTATAAGGGCCTTAACTTATTTAAAGGCTTTGAGATCTTCCTCCCCTAGTAGGTGCTATGCTTCCTTCTTTATAAGCTTGCTAAGCGGTTATATAACTCGGCTATAATCCTTTAAGAAGGCCCGGTAGAAGTTGCAAAACCCTAGAAAGAATTGTACTCTTTTTATAGAGGTAAGGGGCTCCTAATCTCTAATCGCAGCTAGCTTATTAGTGTCTATAGTGATCCCATTAGTACTGATAATAAAGCTTAAGAACTTTGTCTCGGTAATGCTGAACTCGCTCTTTTTAATATCCGCTTATAGGCCTGCCTTTTAAAGCCTCTGCAGGACCTTCTTAATGTGGATTTTGTGCTCTAGCGGGTTATTTAAATAGATTAGGATGTCGTCCATATAGGCTGTATAGAAATCGTCTAAGTAGTTAAAAAGGACGCTGTTAATAAACCTCTAGAAGGATATAGGGCCGTTACATAGTCCGAAGGGTAGGACGCGGTACTTATATAATCCGTACCTTATACGGAAGGTGGTTAACTCCTCTACCTCTTCCTTTAGCCGTATACGGTAGAAAGCCTACCAAACATCTAGCTTAGTAAAGATTTTCACTTTTAATAGCCTAGTTAACGTCTCCTTAATTAATGGCAGCGGATAGCGGTCCTTTTTAGTAATTATATTAAGCTTTTGAAAGTTAACACAGAATCGCTACCCCCCTTTAGATTTCTTAGTAAATAGGACTAGAGCTATAAAGGGTGCGTCGCTTAGTACTATAAACCCCTTCTATAAGTGCTTCTGTAGGTAGACCTTAATAAGCTCTAGCTGCTCTAGCGATATATTATATAGTAGGCTAGGGGCTAAATTGCGGCTGTCGCCGTTAAGAATAATATCGTGGTCCACTCTCTCGCGATGCAGTGGTAGCGTATTAGATATAGCCTTTAAGAAGCTATCAGTATATTCTTAGTAGGGCTATGGCAGCTTTTTATAGATAAGCCGGCAAAGTTCCTCCTCATCATTAGGTAGGGCGTCTTGTCCCTTCCTATCCTCTATTAACTAGTTTATCTCGTAGAGACTAGTATATCTAATTACTATGTCCTTACGCTTTGCTCCTCGTAAGAAGTTCCTCGCCTTAAGTAGCGCGATATCTGCTGCCCTAAATTCCCTAGTAGATAAAGGCCTCCTCTTTTTTAGCTTTAACGGTAGAGCTAGCCTAGGGCGGAGCTGGTCTTCCATTTTCCTAATCGCGTCTTAGGTATCAATCTTCTAAGTATACTTATAGTTATACGAGGCCCGCTTAGCTTACTTTAGCTCAGCCTATCCCTCTGGCTTAATTTTAGTAGAGGACTTCTCCTTTTAGAGTTGGCTAATCGCGACTATACGTTTGAGGATACGCTAGGGGGTAGGCCTAGGCTCTAGGTCTAGTAGTACGTCCCTTTAATCTATATCTTTTTAGTGATCCTCATTAATTAGTGGGGGTAGGAGCTCCTTTTTTGGTATAATTACGTCCTACCTACTATAGTAGTTCCTCTTGGTTTACTATACTAAGACCTAGTGTTTGCAATTAATAAGGGCCCTAGTCTTCTTAAACCACCTACAGCCAATAAGAAGATTATGGCGGCTAGTATTATAGAATAGGAACTATATAGCGACTTGTCGGCCATCTATAACTAGGTTAGCCTTAAAGAGCTATCTAATTATATCCGTCTGCTAGTTATTATAGCCGGATACGGCAACTCCTTGTCCTTTAATTTTGTAGAGCTTTAGTTGCAGTTATTGCTTAATAATTAGCAGTAGCTTATAGTATATAAAAGCCTCTCCGCCCGTACTAGAGTTAAGCAGGCTTATTATATTAAGAGCCACGCCGCCTAACGCGATCCTGTATAGTGTTATAAGGGCTGCGCCTCCTAAGATCTCCTTTAGCTATACAGGCGCTGTGTTAATTGCTCCAATCTACTCTAGGTAGGAGACTTCTCCTAAAGCTACTCATTTTCCGATTCTAATAAGTTAGTAACTATCTCATACTCTTCGCTTCGGTTAATTGCTTTAGCTTTTATCTTCTTTGGCGCTATATAGTCGTTAGAATAGTATCCTTACTTACTATAGTTAAAGTAGGTAACTGGCGCTTTTGCGGCTAGTGCTAGAGTTAAAGACTGCCTAAAGGGGGGGGGACCCTTAGTCTCTTTAGCGCCCCTAGTAAAAGCTCTCTTATTAGCCTAGGCTGCTCTGCGGTTACTTTATTCCTTACCTATCTACTTTAGACCTTAGGCGTACTATTAGGCCGTCTTGCAATAGGCGTGGAAACTATAGTCTTTATCTGCCACCTTAACTTCTATTTAGACGCGTAGGTTGTCATAAAGCTTATTATAAAGCTCCTCTTTCTACTAATCTTATAGCATCCTTAAGATATTTACTAGCCGTACAAAGTTAGATTGGAAATCGTTGAAGTCTCCTAGGTACGGCATTTTAAGGCCTTTAAGTTCCTACCGGGCCTTAATCCGGCAATCTGGATCCTTAAAGATATTCTCTAGGAACTCTAGTACCTCCTTACTAGTGGGGTTGCATCCTACTTCGCGTTCTGCTTCTAAGTAGGGTAAGAGGTAGTTATAAGCTTTGCCTCCTACGCGTGTCTTAATATACGCTACCTTTACCTCTTCTTCTTGGTCTAGGTCGTCTCGGTAAAACCAGTCTATATTAAATTAAAGCTTATTTTATACGTGGCCGCTCTAGGCCTAGTAGGTAGGCTCTTTCCTATCTATTAGCGTGGGTAGATTTAGAAACTTTACTATACGGCTTAAGCCCGTAACGCTGCTCGTCTAAAAGAATGGTGTCCCTTCTTGCGTTGTCCGTACTAGCGTACTTTCTTTATTATCTTCCTGACCTAGGGCTTACACAGTAACCTTGCGGCCCATCTTAGCTATCTTCTAATTTGCCTTATAAAGCTCGTCAGTCCTATTATCTAAGTGCTCTTTAAGCTCCGCTATCTTTACCTTAAGCTCCTCCTTTGCGTTAAGAGCCTTATACACGTGGTTATTTGCGAGACGCTATAGTATAGCAACCTATTATTCTAACGCTTTCCTTTGTATTCCCTGGAGCCTTAGCTCCTCTATAAGTTCGGTTATAGGTATCTCGGCTAGGCTTTAGGTAGTCGCGGCTATAAACTCTCTCTTAGTCTCCATCTTAAAGTATATAGGGTTCTCGTCGTCTTCTAATTATACCATAAGACGGTCCTATTTGCTCTTTATATCGTCTAAAAGCTCTATCTCTCTATAGTACGGTTGGAGCGCTGGCGGCTTAAGTGTTGTATCTACGGGTTCCTCGCGACCTGCTAGCGCTAGGTCAGTAGCTATCTCTAGTGCACTAGGCCTTAATGCGCTCTTTCTTGCTATAGTGTCTCTTTGCTTTCTTAGGTAAGTCCTCTTGCTTCTAAGATTATAATTAGGGTGATCCTTTTAATCTAATTGCCGCAGTCTCTTCTTTTAGCTGCTTAATCTGCTGTCGTAATTGCCTGCCTTAAGCAGGGCTTAGAGGGTTGGTTAGTCTATAGTCGTAGTGGTAAAGCAGCTCTTTGTCTGGCTACGCGATTAACCGTTAGACTTAGTATTGTGTCACCTCTATAGGCTAATTAAGGTGGACCTTAGTTTGATATTACGGCTAGCTTCCCGTGGGAGCAATCCGATAGATTAAGCAATAATAAGGGGCTATATTATAAATAGACTAAGGTAAAGGCTTAAAGAAAGGGGCGTGGTAGACGACTATGTACATGTTCAGTAGTCGGGGCAACGTCGGGACAACGTTGATCCGTGATCGACGACGCCTCGATGGTAGCTATGTAGACAAACCGTCACAAAGAGGAGGTAAAAAAGGCAACTTAGGTAGAGAGCTAGCTATTAGCATTAGTAAGCAAATTAAAAAATACGTAGAGCGGATATTACTGCGGTCTAGGGTAGTGGAGAGGCGTATAGTATTAGCAGCTTAAGGTCTGTAAATATAGGTAGCCTAGCTACCTTAATTAATATCCGCTGAAAATCCGTATATAGAGCTGCTAATACTATTACCTTTTTAGCTTATATCTAGTAGGAATATATAGCTGGCTAGCCTAAACTTTAGCTAGTAGAATACCTCTAGGCCAAGCACACTAAAACCCTATAATGGATATTAGTCTTAAGTCTAGTCTTTAACATAGGGCGGATATCTAAGATCCTAAAGTTAGGCCTGTTTTTAGGTTTAACGTTAGGCCGGGTATTAACAGCCCTAGGGCAATAATTAGTGTTAGTTATTATCCGGTATTAAGTATTGGCCTCTCGGATATTAGGGTCTATACTATAATAATAGATATTAACTCCCTATAGCTCTAGGATATCCAAGTCTATACTATAGTATTAGAAACTAGTCTCTGGGGTAGGCTATATATTATAGCTTTTAAGGCAGCTCCGCATTTTAACCTTTAGAATAATTTAGATATTAGAGCTTAGAGCGCAGTATTAGGTCTTAGCCCTTAAAGTAATCTAGATATTAGAGTTTATAGTAGAGCATTAAAACTAAATCCTTAGGGTAATCTAAGTATTAGAGCTTATAGTGTAATACCAAGTCTTAGCTTATAGATAAGCCCAAGGTTTAATATTTATAATATAGCACTAGATCTCTAATTACGGGGAATTTTGGGGTTTGGGATCTATAGCGTAGTACCAGTTCCTAGGCAGTAGGAAATCTGGAAATTTATAATTTATAATATAGTATTAAATCTCCGCTCCAAGGAAACTCTAAGGCTTAGGGTTTATAGGCTAATACTTAATCTCCGCCCTCTAAACTGGGCGTAGTTTAAAATTCGCGTACTAATACTTAATCCCTGCCTTCTAAATTAGGTGCGGCTTAAAATTTACAGCTTAATATTTAATCTTTACTCTCCAAACTGAGCGTAGCTTAAAACCTATAGCCTAGTACTTAATCTCCGCCCTTAGTTTTGGATATAACACAGCTTTAGTAGGTTAGTATTTAATATTTTCTAGTATTCTACTTATTTATTAACTTAACTAAGACTAGGGTAGAGCTCTAATTAATATCTAGGTGTTAATCGTCGATCTTTATATATATATTTAAATAGTCTATTAGATTCTTATTTAGAAAGATACTAAAGTTTATATTTAAAGCTTCTATAACCCGCAGAACCTATATTATATTAGCTATTTAGTTTAAATATTTTATAATTCTCTTAACTAGATATTATCTGCTCTTCTTAGGCTATTATACCTTAAGCCTTTTAGCTAATATTAGATCTGCCTTATAATAAGTAAAAGCGAAAGAATATATCTATATACTTTAAAAGTAAGAAATCCGCTTACTAAGTAAACCTAATATCCGCTTATAGCCCTTCTCTAGCACCTTAATTAAGCGGTAATTTTATATTAATATTACTTTGCAAGTTAACTAGACGGCGCCCAATTACTTTATTTAGTAGTAATTTAACTATAAAGGATTTGCGCGTTATAAATAAGCGTATATAAAGTAGTTAATATTTACTAAGGTAAGTTATAGCAGTGGTTGTTTATTAGCGAGCTAATTTAATAAAATCAGCAGCGCGGATATTTACCTTTAATTAACCTCTATACCTCTTCTTCTACTAACCTTCTACCTTATAGTACCGCACTATAAGCTTTACTATTATTGTTTTATCTACTATCTATTAGCATACCACTATCTATAATACTTTTATTTATACCTCTAAATAAGTCTAATAGCTATTTAGTTAAGGAACTTAATATACGCGACGTTAATAATAAAATAATTAAGGACGCTTTTAAGGACGCTCTTTCTTTTACTAATTCTTTAGAATTTTTACCTAAAGAGTAAGCTTTCTAATACTAAATTATACCTATAGCTAATATAATTTTAGGAAATATATATTAAAGTACCCTTTATTAGATCTAGTAGAGCACCATAATAAGGTTATTACAAAATCCGCTAGAAATCCACTTACCTCTTTATTGCCTACCTCTTTATCGCCTACTTCTCTACTACTTACCTTTCCGCCGCCTACCTTTAAGCCACTTATTTCTTTATCGTCTGCTACTTCTAAAAAGTTTAATCCTTATTATGCTTCTACTTCTCTTAAAAGGTAGGCTAATAGAATTGCTGCGTAAAATGTTTAGTATAAGATAGCCTTTAAATCGTATATATTAACTATACTCTTTTAGTATCTTATCTACTAATTTACCTCTTATAGTAACCTAATAGAAATGTTAGAGATTTTAGATAATAATAAAGAGAGTAATCTTAATAACGCTGACTCTCCTAAAAGCCCTCCTTTATCCTCTTATAATCTATATAGCCCTTATAAGCTCCGCAGTATATAGACGGCCTAAGCTATAATATTGGATATTAATACAAACAAGTGCCTTTTTATTTAAGTACCGTTAGTAAATAAATAGTACACCTTAAAAGTTAGTGCTTGGGAGAATATAAAGGAAGCTTGCTAGCGGATATATACCTATATCTAGAATATTAAGGGTAGCTCTGGTATACTGCATAATCCGCTATATACTCTATGCATTAAGTAAGACTATAAATATCGCGTTTATAAGCAGAACTCTAGGCTATATTTTAGAGGTACGTGCTTAAAATATTACTTAAGTGGTAGGTTATGTAAAAAGGTATATACTAATAGTATATTATTATTCTATTAGCTAATATATTTATAAAATAATTCGCTAAGACTAAAGCTAGTTATACCTTAGCGTAAAAAACGTGCGTAATTAGCTTCTACTAGTAGTCCGGCTAGAATACCTATTAAGAAGGTATAATATCCATATCTTAATAATACGGATAGTACTAATATCCGTATAGCTTTATACCCGCACTATCCCCCCTCTAGAGACCTCCCCTTCCCTTAAAACTCTTACTTATAGTAATATACATAGCTATAAAGGCACCCATTTTTCCGCTACTCCTTTTACTCTTTTACTAATTCCTAGTACGCGTAGTGCTGCTTCTAGGACTACTACCGCTCCCGCTAGTACGGAAAATGTTAGGGCGTATTTAGTAATTACTATTTCCACGCGCGTTAATATAGTTTATAAATAGGTAACTAAGATAGCAAAAGATATTCGGGCTATAGATCGCCGGTTAAGTAAGCTTAAAGATTCTCTAAGTAAGATAAAGAATAAACTTGCGTTTATAAGGCGTGGTATTACTGCACTTATATATAACGCTAGGTTGCTAGATATAGAATTTAAGTAGATATAGATTGGCTATTATTACGGGATTAGAGTAATAAAATAGTAGCTCTTATTTTTCTGCTACCGCGTATATAGGAATTAAGTCTTTACCTTATATTTAATAGATATACTTAATTAATATTATAATATCCGTATAGGCTAGGATAAGGATATCCGCATAAGCTAAGATAGAGATATTTATATATCCGCACTGTTAATGTTTACTAAGGTAAGTTACCATAGCAGCGATTATTTATTAGTGAGCTAATTTAATAAAATCGGTAGTGTAAATATTTACCTTTAATTAAACTCCGTACCTTTTTTTCCTCTACTAACCTTCTACCTTATAGTATTGCATCGCGAACTTTATTATTGTTGTTTTATATACTATCCTTTAAAATGCTACTATTTATAATGCCTATATTTATATCTATAAACAATATTAATATAAATAATAGCAACTAGGCGGCTAAGGAACTTAATATACGCGACGTTAATAATAAGGACTTTAATGCTATTAAGTACACTCTAGCTGCTCTTACTAAGCCTTTAGATACTATTCCTAAAGAGTAAGCTTTTTAATACTAAATTGTGCTTATAGCTAATGTGATTTTAGAAAATATATATTAAAGCGCTCTTTATAAGATTTGGTAGACGATAATAATAAAAATAAAGCGAAATCTGCTAAAAACCCGCTTACTTTTTTACTAGATACCTTTCCGCTGCCTATATCTTTGCTATTTACTACTTTACTATCTACCTCCCTACTACCGCCGCCTAATACTTTAAAAAGAGGCTTAATAAGGCTTTTTATCTTCTTTTCTTAAAAAGTAGGCTAAAAAGGCTGCTGATATAAATATAAAGCTTAAAATAGCTATTAAATTATATGTGTTAGTTATACTATTTTAGCATCTTATCTACTAATTTACCTCTTATAGTAACTGTAAGGGATATTATTGCGGACACCTTAAGTTGCCCTTAGGACAACCCTCAGACGCCCCTTAGATAGTCGCCGATTACGTACTAAAGGCACATACCTATAGTATATAGTCTCTACAATCCTAAAGGCCTTACCTTCTTAAAGATTTGTCTCTTTTACCAATCTATTCTATTCTATAATTGTGCCTTATAGCCCCCTGTCTATAAAGTCCCCTTATATTTAAATCCTTCCTACTCCTTTTTAGAAAGGTACTCGGCTTTAAGGACTAGATTATTTATTTATATCTTTTATTTATAACTACTATCCTCCCTTAAAATCTCGCGATAACCTAAACGGAAACTCTACGGATACCTTATAGAAAGCCATTGCGTAAAGGTAGGAAGGTCCCTCTAATAGCGAGAGATTGCGATAATATAACCCTCTAGGTAGGACAGCCGAATAAGCCCTAATATCTAGATGCTTTAGGAGCTCAAAGACTCTTATATACCTATAGTTACCGCTAAGGAAAACGTAGATACCCTTTATAACGATTATAATGCTACTAGAAAGTAACTAGAGCCCCTTTAGCCCTACCTAAACTAATTAGAAGATTAAGCGCTAGAGGTAACTTTAAGATCTTCTCTTAAGCTAGAAATGCTAAAGAAATATACTAAAACGTTTAACTAGGGAACTAACTAGAACCCTTCTAGAAGACTACCGGCCTATAATTGGTATAGTAGTAGTATATAGACTGCTTATAAGCTAAGTAGGCCTACCTCTTTAGGTAATTTAAACTAACTACTAACTTAAGACCTAAGCGTCGTTAAGAAGCCTATACTAGCTATTAGTACTAATACTACCTCTATAGTAGGAGCTTCCCTAGGCCCAAGTTTAGAAGGTTAAGAGCCCTATACTAATCTCCTTTAAAGTAAATATTAGAAAGCTGTTATAAGGCTCTCGGAAGCTATATAGGAAAAAGCCACTAATAAATATATTAGAACCCTTTAAGGGCAAATCTATATTTAGTAGGGTTTAATCTAAACTAGGTAAATTCTTTTATAACCTAGTTAAGGCTAAAGGCTTTCTAGGGGCTACCTAGTACCTACTTAAGAAGGTATAGAAGACTTAGAGAATTATCTACGTTATAAACGGAAAAAGGATATAGACTAACTAGCTAAGGCCTTTAGTAGTTTAGAACTCCGCTATAGACCTAACGCCTAACAGCTAGATAATTAGGTTTATAAGGTAAACAACTTCTTTAAGATGCTAATAATATAAGATAATACCAAAGAGCGTATACGCTAGATTATTAGTAAAATTAATGACCAATTACTAAATTAGATTATACTTAATTAGCTTAATAAAGAGCAAATTACTATATAGCTATAGCTGTAAACCTTTCTAAACAAATAGACTTAAAATTTATATATTATATAATATAATAATATAGAGCTATTTTGGAATGGGATATAGCTTAACCGCTATAACTTCCGCTGGTTTATAAACCTTATAGAAACTTATACTTAATAAATAGATCTAGAGCCCTTTAAAAATAAAAACGGTAGCATTTATAAGAAAAAGATAATTGGGTTTATCTAGGCCAGAATTAAGCTAGTAATTTATAATAAAATAAAGCGCGTAGAAGCCCTATCGCGGATTATTATATATCTAGATTTTAAATGAGCGGTTTTAAACGCTAAAGATATAGTAAGGAACTAGACCTCTTCTAGTAGGAGGCTAAGGGGTTACTAAAAGCGTAGGCACTCTAGTAGTGATATAGAGCAGATTTAACCTTTAAAGAAGCCGTGCTTAAAAAGAACTTTAAAAGGGTTAAAGTTAGGAGCCTTAAATAACGGGAAAAACTCCTAGGGCTAACTTAATACCCATCTAGCACCTTTATAAAAATACTCTAAGAAGTTAAGAGAAAACTCTAGAGGTAGATTTTATTAGAAAAATAAGTAGGGTAATAACCGCACTAATAATCTAAAAAAAAGCCTTAGTCGTGGACCTCTCCTGGCTATAACTAGGGCAAGATATAAAAGAAGAGACTTTTTATATTGCTATTAAGCTAGAAATAACACTCCCTATAGGTAAGATATATTAGTTCTAAGTACTATATAATATCGGCGCTGAAATTAATCTTATATAATATAATTTAGTAAAAAATAAGATAGAGACCACGTATTAGGAAATAGAGGCTTCCTTTATAAATAAGGCGCCCTTGCTTATTAACCCCAGCTAAGCTAAGACTACCCCTTAACCTTAACTATAAAAGGCCATTTCTCTCACTACTTTTCCTCTTATCCTCCATCTTTCCTTTCTCCTAATACTGCGCCTCCTCCTCTTCTTGCTACTAGTCCTTGGTACGGTCGCATTAAGGCATTTCTGCTGTCCCCTTAGCGCTTATGCGTATACACGTTTAGCCTACTTATTCTTTTATTCCCCCGCATTAGACTAATAATTAATATAGTTAATTACAGCCTTTCTAATAAGCAACTCTCTTTTCTATAGTAATGTATAAATAACTATAGCCTTCTAATTACGCCTCTGTTACTAATAGCTTTAATTACATTAGTAAAATATGGTACCCTACCAATGGCCTCAATGGTTGGTGGTTGACGCAATTGGCGCGCAGTTGAGGGCATTTGGCAACTCGACCGACTAGCCTATGTCGTGTTTTTTTAACACGCAGCCTGCGTGTAGCCTGCGCGCAACCTGCGCGCAACCTGCCATCAATCTACGCATTTGGCAACTATAATTATATTTACCTCTTTTAAATAAATAAAAGCTACTTTAAGGCTATGTATAAGGCTAGCAAAATAAATATTATTTTAGATAATTTAATATAATATAGCGATGGTTCTCTTCTACCTATCTACCTATTAACTTACCTACCTGCCTATCTACCTACCTGCCTGCATTGCCTACCTGTCTACATCGCCTACCTATTTATATCGCCTACCTATTTGTATCGCCTACCTATTTATATCTGCCTACCTGTCTATATCTGCCTACCTATCAGTATCTACCTACCTATCTGCATCTACTTACCTGTCTGTATCTGCTTACCTATCTATACTACCTACCTATCTATATCTACCTACCTATCTGCATCTACCTACCCGTTAGTATCTCCCTATTTATACCTACCTATCTATACTGCCTTAATTCGATTAATCGATTAAATCGTTTATAGTGTTCGCTAGCTAGTCGTTATTGTCTAGTTCTAGTAACAGTGGTCTAGTTCTGGCGACAATTGTCTCCTACCTACCTACCTACTTACCTACCTACCTACTTACCTGCCTGCCTGCCTACCTGCCTGCCTACCTACCTGCCTACCTGCCTATATTAGTGTATGATTTAATTTAGGGGAGGGGTCGGCCCGATTAAAGGCCCTAATTATATTCAAACGGTAGTTGTCTAGGGTGCCTCCCTAGGAGGCCTTAATTTGATTTGGTGACAGGCCAATATTAAAGCTCTAGTTTAATTCAATCAATCGATTAATTAAATTATTTATAGTGTTTGCTAGCTAGTTATTTAAACGGTCGTCGTCTGGTTCTAGTATCGGTCGTCTAGTTCTAGCGATAGTCGTCTAGTTCTGGCGACAGTCGTCTAGTTCTGGCGATAGTCGTCTAGTTCTGGCGACAGTTATCTGGTTCTGGCGACAGTCGTCTAGTTCTAGCGACAGTCGTCTGGTTCTGGCGACAGTCGTCTGGTTCTAGCGACAGTCGTCTGGTTCTGGCGACAGTCGTCTGGTTCTAGCGACAGTCGTCTAGTTCTGGCGACAGTCGTCTGGTTTTGGCGAAGGTCCTCTACTGGCTGCTATTCTGGTGCCTCCCTAGGTAGGGAGGATGTAAGGAAGGAAGGGTAAAAAAAATAAGGTGGCTATATAGGGCAGAGGCACGTGTAGAGGCTGTCGGGAATATAGCGGGGACCCGATGCAGAGCTTCGTGTAGAGCCTCTGTACGCAAAGCTTTACGCAGAGCTTCACGCAGAGCTTCGCGCAGAGCCTCGTGCAGAGCCTCTATACGCAGAGCTTCGTGCAGAGCCTCTATGCGCAGAGCTTCGTGCAGAGCCTCTATGCGCAGAGCTTCGTGCAGAGCCCCTATGCGCAGAGCT
>Ga0307515_10006979_pt1 | contig 22423 bp, 11 predicted proteins | sample 17_EM_MG_FD_194513 | JGI IMG/M metagenome (GOLD analysis project Ga0307515, IMG submission 194513) | Populus trichocarpa ectomycorrhiza microbial communities from riparian zone in the Pacific Northwest, United States - 17_EM | ecosystem: Host-associated > Plants > Roots > Unclassified | place...
AAAGTCTGTTAGGCTGATGAGTTCTACGAGACTCTGTCTATGCCTGCCCTGCTTAATAGCAGTGAGTGTTAGGCAGTGGAGAAGCACCATGTCTTTGTAATTGGTGTCACTAAGATGAAAATATGAAGTGATAAAAGAAAAGACTAGATAAGAATGAGTCCATTTGTTAAAATTGGAGGTGGCCTTGATCTTGTCAAGGAAGAGTTGGGGAAGGACTGTTTGAGATGGTTTGGTCATGTTACAACATAGCATGGAAGAGTGCTTGGATTGTAGTTAAATGTCCTTAAGAGAAGGAAAAAGGTAGATGTAAAATGACTTCACTTGAAAAGGTGAAAATTGATTAGATGCTGTATTAGCTTAGAAAGTATGTGACCTTAAACATGACTAAATGGAGATAAAATGTCCTGTTGATTTGAGTTTTAGTTGAATTGAGTTGAGTTGTACTTTGTGGAGAAGAAAAATCTTGGTATTATCATTCTTGATAGGCCTATCAATATCAAAGTAATTACAGGAATTGTAATCTGCCTATCAAATTTTGCTTAAGCTGTGAGATTGAAAAAGCAAGAGTGTACTGGCTTGAACAACAGCAGCATGCTTGAGAAGCTGGAATTGAAATTGGAAATTAAAATTTTGATTTGGGCAAAGGAATAGCAAATAAGAATATGATCTACAGATTTTTGTTTCTTCTGTTGATTGATGTATCCTGTATACTGCCGATGGTTTTTTTTTCTTGGTGAAAAATTATTAACAGATATTTAGATGATTTACCAGAGACTATTCTGATCACCTTCAAATTGTAACAATGTCCATTTCATGCAGTCTCCAGAGATCTGATAATACTCTAGTAACAAATGTGCTCTCTGTGCCTCTTATGACTGGTATATTAGGCTGATGTGTAGTTTCTTTCAAAGTAGTTACTGCAGCTAGGTGTTGTTGTGTGTGTGTTTGCGGATTAACATCTTGGTGATGAGGTAAGTTTGTTTGGTGAATTCATAAGCTAATGTTTGCTACTAAGGTATCTGCCCTTGGAAAGCACAACCCTTTGTATTTTCTTTTCTGTCACCCCTACATTTGCCCTCCTTTTCCTTTCCTTTCCTGTTTTTGCTGTTCATCTGTTTTAGAACTCAGTTGCAGAAATTCTCCATTCCTCTCCCTTCTTTTCTTCAAGTTCTTCACACAGTTGTCTAAAATTCTTACGCTGCATCCATTTTTCTACCATCGCTTCCTTTTTCTTGGAGTTGCCAGTGCCTAAATGCTATGGAATGTAAGAGAGACTGCTGTTGCCCTGTGTCTCATATTTTCTCCTGCTCAGCTGTTTCTTTTGGTTAATAGGTTTTTGAATTTCTCATACTGGTGCTTTTTCAGTCCATAACATGTGAAAGGTCCATGGGCGTACCTGTCAGTACAGCATCTAATGTGACTTATTATAGACAAGTTAAGAGAGTAGAAATGAAGACCAGTGAATACAGCACCCCCCTAGTCAATACAGCATCTTTGATACCCATAGACATTCATTGAAGAATCCCTTCTGATTCTGTAAAAATGCTACTTGTCAATACAGCATCCTAGATACATGAAGACAGTCATTAAAGAAGCACTTCTGATTCTGTAAAAATATTACAAATTTTATTTCAGTTCTGTGCCATTTGCTCTTTGGTCTTCTATTTAAAAAAAAATTAAACATTGACAAATACATCTGCCTCCACAGTAGAAGTTTTTGGGGAACTCTGATGGGACATAAATGGGTGGGTTTGGTAGAATTTATTACTGATGGAATTTTGTATTAAGTTATATTCTCTTTCTTTAGGTTGCTCGAGGTGACAACAGTGGCGGGGAAACTATTCCGATGCTTTTAAGAATTCCTCGATTTGCTGATGAGTGGGGTGGTTATGACATGATTGGATTTGGTGACATTCTTTTTCCTGGCTTGCTTGTATCATTTGCTTTCAGGTAGTGTCCTAACTTCAAATCAGCTTACTTCTGTAGATACAATCCTCAATGAGTGGAAACAAGCAAAATTGTGCATTGGCACAAAATATACAGTAGTGAAAAGGCTTGCAATCCTCTCATAAAATATATGGATAGATTTATTAGACATCTATAGGAAATCTTTTTTTCATCTTCTATACAGAATGTGTCAAGTTCTATTTAATTCTTCTAATATCTCTATTCCTTTGATTCCTGATGCTGAAAGAGATTGATTTTTGACATCTGGACAGCAATTTGTTAGAAGACAAAAAATTTGGCAGGGATCCTTATCAAAATATGTGACCAGAGAGGTGTACCATTTTTAATAAGGCATTGTATGATTGTCATTTGAGGCCTTGTAGATCTTGTGTCATGCAGAGTAACGGCAAAAAATAAAATAAAAATGTATAGAGTATTAATATTTTTTGTTATGACATTCTCTATGGTATTTATGATTTTGCTCTCTTATGTTTCATATTTTTTCTGTTGTCTCAGATACGACAAAGCAAACAAGAAGGGTATAGCAAATGGATATTTTCTTTGGTTAACAATTGGCTATGGAGTTGGTGAGCATTCTTGCAGAATATTTTTTGATCTTAATTCAGTTGCATTTTTGGCACACTTTCTATACATTGTTATTTTGATCAATGAAAGCACTACACAACAGGGTAACCTTTCCCCTTTTTGTTTTTTGTCCCATCTTTTTATTATTCCAAATACAAATTAGGTTTTAATCATAGGTGTTTTAGGATGTCACCAAGTGACTTGTTAGCCAAGTTAGTAGATACCTTGGTGTAAAAGTATTAATTTACCAATTTAATAGTGCTAGTCAAAATTGACACCCCAGTATTTTGCCGCTAGAAATTTCCTGTGAGTGCTGAGTATCCAGATTCAGATTTCAGTCCTATGTCCAAATCAGGTCTTTGCAACAATGCCAAGCACCCGAAGTCTTTGATATTTAAGCACTGACATATAGAGTGTTTTCTGTATCTGCAACTGATTGTAGAAATTGCCACTGAAATCCATAAACCTGTAAACAATACTGTAATAATGTCATTTGTTTTTAATATTTAAGTCAAGTGGTTGGGGTGGATAAGATGTTTATGTCTCCTTCTTGACACTGATTTTCCTATTTCAGGTCTTTTCCTCACGTACCTGGGCTTATATCTAATGGATGGGCATGGTCAACCTGCGCTCCTCTACCTTGTTCCTTGCACTCTAGGTAATTGGATGACTGCATTTTCATTCTGGACAGAGGTATCATGGTTTTTTCTCTTCAAAATAACCTTCTTATGTGCTCATCGTAAGGCTTTGCTCCTGTTCACTTTGGTATCAGGACTTTGTATCCTATTGGGTCTAGTGCGAGGAGAGCTGAAGGACCTCTGGAATTATAGCTCTGAAGATGCTTCATCAAGGGGTTCATCTGGCTTGGCATGAAGCCAAATGCAAGGGAAATTACACTTTAAACACCTGAATTGTGCCATAAAGTAGCCGACTCCATAGAATTCTTGTTAATAGCAATCTCAGGTTAATATGGTGACATGGATACACTAGTACAAGTGTCTGAACGTCTCACTGCATTTTTCCTTGGCATATTCCATCGTAACTTATACTTGTGTATGTGATCCTACATTTGTTGCCAGTCATAATATATTTGTGACATGTATGATGGAGAAAATCGTCGTTTAATTTGTTTTCCTGGTGTTTTGTTCCCGTTTGGAGCCATCAAGATGTTCAAACCGTTGTGCTGTGCTTGGGAAGAAATGGAAGGGGTGGAGTAGCGGTGTTAAAAAAACAAAAAAAACTAGCTCGTTTGTAATTTTCTAATTATATAATCTGATATAACATGTCAAAGTTGAGGCTTATATTTGTTACGGGGAATCAGTTTGAGATGCGTATAAACTGATTTGAATATTTATAATGAATAATAATAAAATAAATGTCACAAGACGGGTGATAGGTTAGGATTTTTTAATCTTGATCGGTTTGATTTAATTTTTATATTATATATTTATAATGTTTTTATATTTAATAGTTTGTGGGTTAAGTATTTATTTTTATTTTATTTAAAATTATTTTAACTTCAAAGTTTTTGTCGGTGGGAAGTGCTAGAAAAAAGATGAAGGTAACTAGAATTTGATGGTGTGTAATGTATGAAAATTAGATTTAATATTAGAGGTGTCATGTTATATGATTTATGTTGTAGTTTTGTTTTTAAATGTGTATTTTTAACTCGTAATATTCATAAAAAAATTATCTCAATTTGATATATCCAAACTTTTTGGATCCAAAAGTAAATGAAATGGGTTGGTTTTATAATTTATAAAAATATAAAAAATTAATTTAAATACAATTATATATCCAAAATCAATCCAACTATCGAAATTGATTTATCTTGTGATGGGAGGATGGATTTCATGCATGTAATCAATTCAGACAGCAGTGCAACTTTTCAGGATAACCAGGGGAAACCTAGGATTATCCATATGATAGAATAATGCAATTTTTGCCTGGTACAGATTTAAAGACTAGGATGGATGTCTTTGACGTTAGCTAATTTGATCATTTTTGTTCCATGGTGTGTTCTTCATACATACATACATACATACATACATACACATGTTCTCTCCTATCATCCATGATGGTGACTACTCTCTTTAAAATTGCCGAACCAAATTTCTTTATTGAACACTTTCTTAGGCGTCCAATCGGCCAGGACTTTTTTTAATTTTTTTTTAATTTTAGGGTTGCTCATGGATTTGATTTGGCTTTATCCCTTTTATTTATTTATTTACCATGCGATGATAGTAAGCAATGGTGTACAAAAAGAATCAGTCAGATGACATTGGGCCCCGATTAACTGCTAGCCATGTCAAAATCCAAAGTGTTGCATGTGATAATATATTTAATATGAGAATTAAACAAATAACCAATATATCAAATAAAGTTAATTGACCATCGTATGCTTAATAAATAAATAAAAAATTAGCATGGTTTATTCGACCTAACAATCAAGGGTGAATTAGTTGTCTTGTTGTTCAAATAATGATATATTTTAAAAAATAATTAATGGCATCATTGTTGTTTTAGCCCATACTTGACCTTAATTTAAATGTGAAATAACATATTGCCATTGTATTAAATCATAAAAAAAATCTAAGGAGTGAAATGGAAAGATGGGAACGCTATATTGACCCGTGTTAACCCGTAAATCTAACCGTGTAACTCGATTGAAAAACGCACCTCTTTTTTTTTCTTCCCTTATTCTCTTCTTGAATGGGCCTAGACCGGGTCTCAATTGACTCAGGGTTCGATTAAAGAATATAGATAAAATTTAAGAAATAAATAATTACTAAAGAAAAAAACTGAAAAAACACTAGCTTAAAAAGAGTTTAAGAATTTAAATTATGGAGGAAAAATATATTTTTTTAGTCAAAATCCTCATTTCTTATTTATGTATTTTATTTATTTATTTTGACTAAACATGTCTTTTTATTTACAACATGATTTTTTCAATAAAAACTTAGAGTAACTAAAATAAATACTCACAAGAATTTTAATAATTTAAATTCATGAGAAAAAGGTATTTCTTTAGTCAAAATTCCTTCTTATTCATTTTTTTTTAGTTTGGCAAAAACATGTCTTTTATATTAAAATATTTTTAAATAAAAATCTACCATGATCTGAAAAAGAAAGTTCAACAAAAAATAACACTATTTCTAACCCCTAAAATATCCTTTAATTACTCAAAAAAATAAAATAAAATCAAACCAAATAAAAAAAAATCACCAACCTTAATTAAACATGATTAAAAAGAAAAACCATTCTTTCGTAAATTGCATAAAGCATCCTGAACTTTATATCTTTATAACACTTTAAATGGTGCCAAAAAGAAGTCAACAAAAAAGTTTCAATTATTTATAGGTTTGCTATTATTTTTTATTTAATGATTGAACAACCCCTTATGCATAAAAATAATAAAAATTCAATTAGTATCACTATAACCAAAACATACAAAGATTTAAAAGTAAAACACGAATATATAATACATTTAATAATTGAGACACAATCAAAACCACATTTCTCATATTGAAGCTACTTAGAAGATGAAATTGAGTCAAAATCAAGTTAAGTAATGTCTCTGATTGAATTAATGAGCAAAGTCACAATTTTTGCACAATTGAATTCCTTTTACTAGGACAAAATCTAAATCAACAATAACAAATTCAATAATATGACTTTCAGTATAAAGATCATTAATTTGCAGAACACCTTGGCAGTCTATAGAAGCACTTTGACAAGAAAAAAGCAACCTTGAATCTCTTAAGAACCTAGAAGCCAATTTCAATCAAACACCAAAAAAACACAAAAGTTAAACAAAAATAAGATAAACATTGCCAAACAAGCCAAAACCTAGAATTCAGATTTGATGAGAAAAACTTTTTGAGTACCTTCCTTTAATGCCAATTCCAATTAGAGCTACTTTAGTTTCCTAGGTTTGCTGCTTAACAGAAACATAAGCCTTGACAAACCTCAAAGTTTGTTTCTTTTTATGAAAAAGATCAAGTTTTTAAGAATACTTAGTAAAAGAAACATATCCATTAGTGCAAATAGTAGTTGAACTTGATGGAAAAGACATTAGAGCTTAGCTTCTATATAGAGAAGATATAGTTATTAACTAACTTAATTATTGATTTCTCGATTCAAGAAAATAAGTGAGATGACATATTCTCATAACAACAACACATAAGAGAAACTCCACAACTTAATGACATGAACAAACACCTGGATACAAAGAGAATCAACTACGAAGCTTCTAAACTTTGATTTTGTAGAACTTTAGGTTCAATTAAGCCAGGATTTGTACAAATTCTAGAGAGCTTTTGTTAAGAAACAATAAGCATAGAGAGAGAGAGAGAGAGAGAGAGAGAGAGAGAGAGAGAGAGAGAGAGAATGGGTTTGTGTTTGTTGTTTGCTGGGTTTATGTGTATAATATATATGGGGTTAGTTTAGTTATTTGACATGATTTGAAATTTTTTATTGACCTTGGAGTAAACCATAGGATGCTTAAGGTAATTTTTCCTAAAAATAAATATAAAGAAAATTCCCCCTATCATCTTATACTTGTCTAACTGTTTCAGGTGACTTGCCTGATGGTGAAGAATGTGAAGAATTTCGCGGGTGGTCTAATTGTTCCAAGCGACTTGCCTGATAGTGAAAACATCAAAGGTTTTTATTATGATGGGTGACTTTCTCAATTGAAAAATATAAAGATTTTTCGAGTGGCTTAATTCTCATGGGTGGCCTACCCAGGTTAAAAATCAAAGGTTCTTATTGTAATGGGTGACCTACTCAATTAAAAAATACAAAGATTTTTCAGATGGTCTAATTCTCATAGGCGGTCTGCCCATGTCAAAAATTTCTCAAAAGTAAAATTTTTTCGAAAGCATTTTCAATTCTTGGTCATTTTGAGATGGCCTCCCTTTTTGATAGATCCTATCAGAGATTTCTCTTGTGAAATTTGCAAAACACATTGTTCAATGTTTCAAAGTTTAGATGATATGCATGCATATTTACCTAATTTGAAATATAGGAACCCCATTTCTTATCAATCTTTTTGTTGCTTGATTGGTGAGGAGTTGTTATTTCTGATTTGGGTCATCTCAGTCATTTGGCTTATAGCCCACTCGAGTTGACCCATGTAAGTCTTTTCCTAGAATTGTTACATAACTCAGCCTTCATGATGCCTATCATTACCCATTTACTTGCTAAATATTTTCTGTCTCGTTGAATAATTTGAGAGGATCATTCATTACTCTCCCGTTTCACTGCTAAAAACATTCGGTGTCACTTGTTAAAAGGATCAAGCTGCCTTTTGTAAACCAAAATCCCCCTTGTCTCGTTGTAGGAAATGTCCCTCTTTTTACGGTTATCTGGAAGGGATCAATTATCCTTCTAAACACAATGTTGCCCCTTTGTACTGATCATTGCCCCTAAGTGTGCTCTGTTAGTGACTCAAACAAGTAATGGTTTTGAGTAACCATTCTCTCATTTCTCTCCTTTTCAGTTTGGTGAAGGAATATTTGTCTAGAATGAATCTGAAATCTTGATCTTGCATTTGAAAACAAAAATTGTTTCCATGTGAGTTTAAAACAATTTGTTTTTGAAATCTTACAACTTAGTTATTTTTTTCTTGGAAAAAAGATGATTTGCTATTGTGTTGGGGATATTACTATTAGTGAAGGTACAACATGAGATGAACTTCTGCTTTTTTTTGGGTTTCAAAGTGAAGGGCTCGAGAAAAAGCTCGAGGTTTTGATTGAGAAAAATTTCTCTCTTTTTGAACACTCATTTTATCAGACGAATAATAATGAGTAGCTTGTTTTTGATGTCATGACTCTTATGAAAAAGTACTCTTTGTATTTTGAGAGCATTGTTTATTGTTCCAGGTTACTTGCTTGCTTGATTAGAAGGGACTTCTATAGGCATATAATGTAGGTCGTGGTTTTTGGCTATGAAAGAAAAGGATTCATAAGGCTCAAAGAGTGTTTCAAGGTTTCAAAGATTGAGGATCACTATCAGCAGTTAGACTTTTTGTGTCTTTCATCTTTTCATTTGCCGTTTTTCTTTAATTTGCCTTTTTTTTAATTGTTTTGGCCGGGGCATATTGACTTTGTTTTGACCATCACCTTTTCTTGTGATTTAGGTATGCCTCCTAACATTTGAGTTTTTTAGGCTTTTTTGCCTTTTTGGCTTTCTCACGGCTTTTTCCTCTTTTTTTTTTTATCATTGAAATTTTCACTTCTCCCCAGTATGGGGTGTTATCCTAGTCGGGATTTTTCATGAAATAAAATTTATCTAGGCTAAAAAAAGACCACAAGGGATATATTCATTTTAGAACGTGAAAAGGATAACAAAGATTACCTTTTTTTCATTTCAAGCGCAAGCAGTTAAGATCAATAAACTTTGATATCGTCTAGTGTGATGGTTTGGATTTTGCAAAGAGATGCATTTTGTGAGTCCATGAACAACGAATCTACTACATACTATTATGCATACATTAAAAACACCTGGCTCAAGAGTCATGGTGTGAGGGTGACGATTCATTTTCAATTCATGCACTTTGATTTAGAGTTTAGTTACCTCAGTGAAGGAGTTGCTTGATTCATATGCCATTCTACGAGTAGAATGTCAAAAATATTGTTTTAAATAAACATCAAATAATTTTTGAAATCAAAATGCAAATTCTATTTTTCAAAATTCCACTGGGGAAAAGATTTTGGTAAAAGAAATGAATCGCGTCTATGAGATCTCGCGAGGCTTCAAAAGTATATGTGTGAATTCTTAAAGGAAACCCCTTTCAGGATATTTGGCTATAAATCAAATGAAAAAAAATGCAATTGAAAGACAAACTCATTATTTCATTGAAGTTTTAGAAAAAAAGACTCAATAACAAAGACTTTATGTTAACATCTTGAACTATGATTACTAGCAATGTAACACATAAAAGGGCTAAACACTTAGCAATCATTAATTGGAATTTCTAGAATCTTCCAACCGTCCCTCTCCTATGAATTCCTTAACAAGAGCACATTTTCAATAGTCAGTTGAGGTCACGCATAGACCAGTCTTGGCCTAATGACACTATGACATCATCTTCAGGACGATTGATCTCTAGGTGTCTTTTTTTTGGTAGTTCTTCCTCTCGCCTTTGTAGCCACCTTCAATATTATGAAACTCAATTTCTTTTCTTTTTCTAGTGAAACTTTTCTCCTCAGTCGAGTAAACAATCTTTCCTAACCGGATGACTTGTTCAAATCTCTCAACTATAACAACTAGGTCAGAAAAATAGTGTGCAGAGCTTCTAACCAGATATTCAAAGTACGGGGCCTTGAAAGTGTTGGAAAAAAAATTGATCATCTCTTTTTCCAACAAAGAAGGATTAACTTGTGCAACTGTCTCACGCCACCTTTGGGTGTATTCTCTCATAGACTCCTTGTTGTCCTTTTTCATAGCTTGTAAGCTTGACCTATCAGGGTGCACATCCATATTGAACTTATACTGCCTAATGAAGGCATCAACTAAGTCCTTTCATGTTTTTATCTTGGTATTGTCCAACAATATATACCAAGTGAGGGCAGCGTCACTCAAGCTATCTTGAAAGAAGTGAATCAATAGTTTCTCGTTATAGATCACCTCAACCATTTTGTTGCATTATGCTTTGAGATGAGTTATAGGGCATTGAGTTTCTATGTATTTGATGAATTCAGGCACTCTAAAGTTTTGGGAATGATCACGTTGGGCACCAAACACATTTCAGCAGCCTTTATATGGTCATATAAGCTAGTTCCCTCAAATGCCCTTATCTTTTGCTCTAGGGCAGCCAATTTATCCAGACCATCTTCTTTTACCATCTTGTCCTTTTAAAATTCCTTCATTGTAAAGTCAATGGTAAATGACATTTTTGTGGGATATGCTGGTTGAGCAAATTAGGAATACGTAGCCTGTTGAGATTTAAATGACACCTCATTTGCCCCCAGATTTTGTGGATTTGCGAGCAAAGGTTCAAGCTGAGCTATAAATTTTGCTTCCTGGATTTAGATCCCAAGGCCAGTTCGAGTAGATTAGCAAGCCTCGTGACTTCTTCTCTAAGACCTTCCAACTCTTTTCAGTGTTGGGCTTCCAATTGGGCTCTTTCTTCGTTTTTCATTAGTCTTTTGCATAGTCAAGTGTTATAGGTGTGTTTTAATGGGAAACCTATATTTTAACCTGCTACATAAAAATTATACAATCATGCGCAAGTGATGATGCTATCAACGAGGAAAATACAGATTCAATGTGGACTCGCCCTTCATGGGGTGGTAATGGTTGTTTATTTATGGATTTTAAGGGCACGATGTTATCATCATGCCAACTAGGGGATCCTTGTCCAACCGTGCTTAAGTTTAAGCTTTTGATAAAAAAATTTTGGCTTTCAATTCAAGTCGGTCCCCTTTTATCAACTGTAACAACTCGGACTCTTGTATCCTATATGACGACTATTTTCCACCTAATGGTCTTGGAGTTTAAGAGGCTGTATATAGGGCTAGTCATAGTAAGATTACATAGGCTATAACCTAGTAGGTCGCTTCTAGTCACTAAGTGCATCACGGGGGTAGGTTATTATCTAGTTTCAAAAGGTCTCTCGCATGCTCAGAGATCATTCTTGAAAAGTTGATATGAGGCTTGCAAGTAGTGTAAAGATAGAGGCCCCGAGTAATATCAGATTGGCATACCAACAACTATTGAGTAAGCAATCATATAAGAGTTGGATAGTTTCACGAGTCTTACCTAGGCTAAAACCATTGGGGTACTGTTACTTCTCTATATATCCTAAGTTTCAAGGTGTGTGCTCTTGAAGTGATGCATGACAATATAAACAGGGATGCATGTTAAAGTAGTAAAGATAATCAAATAAATAAAACAAGTACAATAAACGAGATAACAATAAAAAGACAAACAACAAAGTTTAGTCCTAAAATCCCCTGTGGAGTCACCATTCTGTCACATCTGGACATCACGGTGACCTATTAAAAATTTACAATGGAAAAATAACATATTTCTGATATCTTGTTCTTTGGGGGAAAATATCTAGTTTAAGGAGTCGTCACCTAGTATTATGGTCACCAGGAACCCTAATTGGTCAACAGAGATTCTATGGTACGAGACTGGTTACGCGAAAGGGAAAATACTATCACACCCTTAAGCATCCTACCTGAGACAGGCTGCATTGCTGGTGTTGTTTTAAACTGCTAAGAGTTTATCTTTATTCCATATTTATGGTCATCCTATGATATTCCTAACTTTGGCGTTAGTGAATATTTACCTATGAATATTTTCAACTTTAATGTTGGTAAATATTACGCAACCCAAACAATATGACATTCCTGACTCTGACGCTAGTGAACAAATCCACAAAATTTGGATTAAAAAAAAAGAAAAACTATTATATATATATTATTTTTTTGGGCTGGATCGAGCCCAGCCATATGGGCTGGGTTAGATCCAGCCAACCCAGCTTGGTTACTAGCCCAAGCCAGTAACCCGGTTTTTATCGCACTGTGCAAGCATGCGTGAATTATAATTCATGCATACTTACATGGTAATAGGTTAATTAAAATGCAAGATGGGTGAAGGGACTCGCCTGGCACTGTTGATGGTTGGAGTTGTGGTCCTTGGGAGAAGAGGGGAAGCTGACTACAGTGGAAAAGATCTTATCACAACTAAAAAGCTGATGGATGCTGTCCAAAGGAGCATGGTGAGGAGAGAGAGTCGCCTGCTGGAGCTTCCAGCTTGCTGCTGTTCATGGCTGGTGCAAAACTGCTTGCTGAAGGATGATCTTCTCGGTGGTGACCGTCGTGGTGTTGTTGAAATCAATACTGCCCTTGTTAGGAAGAAAAGGTTGCTGCAGGAAGAGCATAGAGGTAGCTGATGGAGGCGTCTAGTGTTTTTGGTGAGGAGGAAAGGAGGAGTGATGTATGGTTGAGATGAAGGTACCCCCCTGCTGCTGCTTCCGGCTTGCACGCTTATGGTGGCTGAAGAACTGTGACTGTTGGTCATGGTTGCATACTGGTGTAGACGATTAAGAAGAAGGAACTCTACTACTGGTGCCCCAGCCAAACCCAAGTTTCTGGGGTCTGGTTCCCTTAATAATAATAATAGAAGTACTAATATTTATAATATTATTAAACTTGTCTGACCCAAGTTTTTATAGTTTTTCATCTCTTCATATCAAATTTATGATTTTTCTTCAATAGTAATAACATTTTTTTCAAATTTAATAATAATAAAAATATTGAGAATAAGAATAACACTAATAATCATAATAATAATAATAAGAATAACAACAACAACAACAACAACAATTTTTAATTTTATCATTCAAATCAAATCTATGGTTTTTTCAATAGTAATAATATTTTTTTTTCATATTTATTAATAATTATATTAATAATATTAATAATAATGAAAATAATAATATTTCTAGTATTAATAATAATATTAAACATGCTTAACCCAAGTTCTTATAATTTTTAATTTTACCATTTAAATCAAATCTATGGTTGTTTTTCAATATTAATAATATCTTTTTCAAATTTATTAATTATTATATTAGCAATATTCATTATAATAAAAATAATAATATTTATAATACAAATAATAATATTTTTAATATTAATAATAGTATTAAACTTGTTTGACCCAAGTTTAAGTGGGTCTGACTACAATATCAGGTCCAAGAGCCTTGAGTCTGGCTGCAACATCAGACCCAAGAGCCTTGGATGTTGGTTTGGCTATAAGGCAGTGTCATGAAAGTGTGATAACTAAATAGAAAAAAATTTAATATTAAAGAATGAAATTAAACAAAAAAAAAGATTAATTGAAAAGAAAAAAAAAGCAAAGCACTATTCCAATGAATAATGCTTTACGAGGAGGGGTACAATAAAATCAGCTCATGAGATCACGATAATCTAATGAAGAGTAAACAAAACAAATCATGAAGTTTAATTCTCAATTAAATAAATATTAAAAGATAAAATTAGAAGAAAAAAAACTAATTAAGGAAAAGAAAAAAAATCTGAATCAACTGGGTTAACCTGCCAAACCAGATGAACCCGTCAAACATGAGATATGTGTCACGAGAGTGTGATAACTAAATAGAAAAAAATTTAATATTTACAAACTAAATTAAACAAACAAAAGATTAATGAAAAAGATAAAAAAAGAGAAAAAAGCTAAAAAAATACTAATAACTAATAATATTTTTTTTTTCAAATTTATTAATTATTATATTAGCAATATTCATTATAATAAAAATAATAATATTTATAATACAAATAATAATATTAAACTTGCATGACCAAAGTTTAAATGGGTCTGACTGCAACGCCAGACCCAAGAGCCTTGGATGTGGATCTGGCTGCAAGGCCGCGTTATGAAAGTATGATAACTAAATAGAAAAAAATTTCATATTAAAAAATAAAATTAAACAAAAAAAATATTAATTGAAAAGGACTAAACAAAGCAAAGCATTATTCCAATGAATAGTGCTTTATGAGGAGGAGTACAGTAAAATCCCCTCTTGAGATCATGATAATCTAATAAAAAGTAAAAAAAAACAAATCATGAAGTTTAATTATCAATCATGAAGTTTAATTGGAAGAAAAAAATTAAATAAGAAAAAGAAAAAAAATCCGAATCAATTAGGTTAACCCTCCAAACCAGGTTGACCCGTCAAACCTGAAATCTGTGTCATGAGAGTATGATAACTAAATAATTTTTTTTTAATATTAACGAACTAAATTAAACAAAAAAAATGATTAATTAAAAAGAAAAAAACAAAAAAAAGCAAGAAAAAAAAAACTTATACCTAAAAGGCATCTGCCTTTCACTATGGATTTGCACAGTGCAATCCACAATGAAAAACTGATCAAATTTAGTTATAGTTAATGCAAGGAATAAAACCTAATTATTAAGACACTTTCATCATAGCTAGAAACTTTACTCAAGGACACATCAATTTGCCTTGCCATTAGTCTACATCTACAACTTGTTCTTTAATTATAATTACATTCACTTTAGATAGCACAAATTTGAACCCTTTTTAAATCGAGAACTTTTAAGATATTCAAGTTATAATTATTAATATTTATAATATAAGAGAGAAACAAAAAACTGAAAGAGATATTTTTATGAATCAGCATCATAAGAAATTCTTCTTATAAATCCCTAACTAGCTATAGCAAATCATGTATGTCATACGATAAAATCTAGTTCATTCTCCTATTACAAAATATAAGGGGAAATGATCATGTGCAACTTGCTATTTGGATGCTTGTCAAAATTTAAGAATTTCAGAATAGGAAAATAGAAGAAATAGTTTTCTTGCCTTACCTGGTGATGCTTATAGGATGTAATCCTAAAAGGATCTCTACTTGGAAACCACTTATTTTGATATTCAGAAAAAAAAAAGTTTTCAATATGGAGAGCTTAGTATGGTTGAAAGAATATGCTTTATCAAGAGTGTCTTAAATTCCCTTCAATTATATTATATATATGTTTTCCTAATGCTAAAAGTTGTCGCATGGATACTTACCAACATTTAGAGAAGATTTTTATCGATAGGTGTCTCTAAACAAGGGAAAATTTGCAAGGTTAAATGGAGTAGTATCATAGTTAGAGAGAAGGATAAAGATGGTCTGGGTATTTGTTCTTTGTTAGGTAAGAACAAATCAATGCTTTACAAATGGATATGGCGATTAAGCTTAATATATAGAAAACTCTAGATGAAAGGAATTATTACTATGAATGGATTGCCATTCTTTGATAATAACCTCTTGGAAATATGGAGAGGAATAATGTCAGTAATTAAACAGGGGGAAACAATATCATATGCAATTACAAATTATGTTAGGTTCAAGGTGGAAAATGGTAAGACTACATCCTTTTATGAGAAATTTTTGGTGGAAGATAGGCTTTTAAAATTACAATTCCTGTGTTTGTATAAGTTAACTAGCAAAGAAGGAGGAAAGGTAAGCGATATGGGCTTGTGGTTAATTGGGATATGGACATGGAAGCTTTATTAGCGCCAAGAATTATTCATTTTTTAGTAGGAACATGCAAAACATTTACATGTTATTACAGAAGGATTGCACCTTTCACATAATACTGGATCAAAAGATTTAGAGCTTAGACAAGGATAACAACTACTCACTCAAATTATGTAGTTCTTTTATTGACAAGAATGTTTTTAAAGGTTATAGACATTTCAAATCTAATGAATGGTTTAAAATGGCTCCACCCAAAATATAGACATTTATGTGGTTGGCAGTCCAAAATTAATTTTCTACAAGTGACTTTCTTCTCGGACACCGATTATAACTAGTAGAGCAACCTAAATGTCCATTTTGTATAGTAAAGCAAGAGACTTTGGATCATTTGTTATTCCATTGTTCTAGTAGTTGACAATTATGGGAAAAACTCTTACAATGGTGGGGAGTATCCTGGTATATCCCTTAAACTCTGGATTTATTGATTTGCCAGTAGCCTTCATTAGTGAAAGGCAGATTTCAGACTCGAGCGTAGAATCTCCTTTTGTTTCAGCATCATATGAAGTGTTTGACTCATAAGAAATAATAGTTTTTTTTTTTTAACAAGGTGTAGTTGGATTAGGATTCCAATTTCTCTTCAATCTTGCATAAACTATCAGTTTGACTAAAATATAGTGAATCTAATTTCAACTATTTTGGTAACGATCTCATTCACAGTGAAGACAATATTCAGATGTGAAAAAAATATATATAACTAATTTGATTGCTCTTCCCTATTATTGTTACCCATTTTTGGGTTCCCACACAAAAAATACATATAAAAATAAATATTCGGAAGGAATCCAAAAAATAATAGGAGCGAGAAAAAGATGCTGAAACACCCATAAAATGACTAGGAATTGGTTGAGGAGGTTCAAAAATACAAAAATTGAAATTTGATAATATATTTTTAACTGGTGAGAGCCCTGTTGACAAGAAAAATTCAATTTGAGGAAGAAAAGTCCAAAATCAGATATTTATGGACTCAATTAAATTTTATCTAAGGTTTGATTGAATTTATAGAGGGTTTGATTGCAAGAAAAATTGATTTTTAAGTCAATTTAGGCTTTTATTGAAAGAAATTAAAGTTTTAGGGTCCAATTATAATTTTAAAGAGTTGATTTGGTCAAATCAGGGGCTTCCTTGCATAATTATTGAAGTTTGATGGCCAATTAGAGACTTGATTGAAACAATCTGAAACCAAGAACCAAATTGGAAAAGGCGCTAAAATCAAGGAATCCAATTATAATTTTTCCGGGGGGCTTGATTTTAAAATTGTAAAAACATCCAAGGACCAAATCAGAAATATCCATTTGAAATTTAAAACGGTGTCGTTTCCTTGAAACTATTCATTTTCTTCTTCAAACAAATAGCTGGCAATGAAGACGGGGGAGGCGTTAGTAGCAAAGACAATGGAGCTGCAATCAAAGGGAGGCATGTCTCGCGGCGGATATTCCTCACCACCATGATGCACGCTGGCCGTTACTATGTTCCTGCCATAACGCCTGTATCCTCTAGTTATAAAAGCCAGAGAAAGGAGCGAATTGGGAGGAGGAGAGAGCTGAAGAAAAAAAGAAAACACAGGGTGGGAAAGAAAAAAACAGAGGGGGAACAGGAAAGGGAAACACAAAGAACAGGAGAGGGAAAAGAAAAGAGAAAAAAAAAGGCAGGGAGGGAGAGCGTAAGAGAGAAAAAACAGAGAGAGTGAGAACAATGAGAAAGCATAAGGGAGAGAAGATGAAGGAGAGGAGATAACACAGAAGAAAACGCAAAGCAGGCCTAATAAAGAGATAGGAATAGAAAAGCAAAGGAACAGAAACAAACTGAACGGCGAAGCAGAGGAGGTCAGCACCACCATCGTCTTCATCTCTCCAAAATCAGGTATGTTCATTTCCATTCTTAGTCTCTAAAAATGATACATGTTAGTCCATAAAAAAAACCACAAGAAAGCTAAAGAATCGTCATTCCATGCACTTTGTTAATAACCAGGGGCTCGTTTTTGCTATCTGCAAAACGAGCATGAACAGTGCGAAGATTATTTAATTACCTTCGCACTATTCCATGCACGCGTAAATGGCTTAGTTAGGTCACTGGCTTGGGCCAGTGACTAGGCCGTGTTTAGCCCAGCTATATGGGCCGCGCTGGGCCCAGTCCGAAAAAAAAAGAAAAAAAGAAAAAAAGAAAATTTTCTTCAAAAATTATTTTAAAAAATCTGTGATTTTCCGCAAATTTTTTACTGCATTTTGATCAATATTGGTTGGTATTTTTATACCCGATTTTCATCGAAACATTAAAAAATATAAACAAATATTTTGTTTTCATACATATGGCCAAGTCTCTAAAAAAAAAAAAAAATCACATCGTTTTTGCAAACAAAAAAAATTTCAAAAAAAACATGTTTTAGCATGCATTATTGAGTTTAACAACTAGTTTGTTAAAGTCATAGGGATTAGGCCAATATTTTAAAACATTCAAAAATTCATTTTTTTCTTTTAATATTAAGGATTACGTGCTTATATGTAAGGCGTAGTCTTGATATTAAAAATAGTTTTTTTTATTAATGTTAGAATGATTAGGTTTTACCCGATGAGATAAGAATCTTCTTACCGAGGAGAACTTTTTTTCAACCCTAGACTGACCAACAATTAGAAAGCACAAGACCTTAGTTTTTTATCGGACAATAAAACAATGCAGTTTACCTTAGGTAAGACGTATTTGGGGTTCTAATACCTTTCCTTTACGCAACCAGTCCCCGTACCCGATCTCTGAGATCAGTTAGGGTTTCTAGTGACTAAAGTACTAGGTGGCGACTCACATTCTATTTTTCCACTAATAAAAGATAAGAATTTCTTGTCTCCCTATATTTGTCTAATAAATACCATATGAGAGTGGATGTTTTCGCCGCGACGCTGCATACATGCGATACCTATTATGTTTTTTTATATTTTCTCTTATCTCATTTGTAACACGATCATTTTATTTTCCAATAAATGATCATTCAACTTTTCAGGGGTTATCTTTTAAATGACTACCTTTTGATTAATACACATGATTATTATAAAAAAAACACTATAATGATCTTGAGATATATTAGATTCTTTTATATGAATCATGGAAAAATTAAATTTAAACAAGTAATATTTACTATTTTTCCATCCATTAATTATTTAAATAGATGTCAAATTACATAAATAAATAAATATCATTGCCAAATTGTAGGACCACATTCTTTTTATGTGATGTTCAAGTTTAATCTTCGTAAGCAAGGGAATTAATACAAACAAGATGTTGATCATCAGAAAAGGATATATTTTTTTCACACGGACGAGGGCGTACGATTTAATGTAAGAAAACTCCCACCTTTCTTGGTTTGATTATATAATATAAAAAGGGGAAATGAGATATTGTCTTCTCAAGTGATAATGATAAATTAAACCATACATATATATATATACATCACCGTGATTTAAAAAAATTGCTTCTGCATGATGAATGTATGTAAATAGTTGCTAAGCTTCTAGCTAGCATTACTTGTATGTTTATAATGCTTGTGTAACTAGAACGTCGACAAGAAAGATTAGTTTGCTTTTGGACATGGATCACGAGAGTGACAAACTTCACAATTAATCCTAGCTATAGCTAGTTGCATGTCGTGCATGCCTTTTTTTTTTGGGATTTTATATTTTAATATTGGACGGTATATATCTAGAAAGTATAGCACTAAAATCCATGTCGGCACACGAAAATTCATCAAAAGAATGATGTATTCCTAGTGCATGATTGGTGGTTGGCATGGAGTTTAAATCTTCATAACCGATGAAAGAAGCTCCTTATCTATCTATTAAATGAAATTTGGAGAACTGGTACAACCAAAACAGTTTAAAACCACAACTCTCTTTCTTGTATAATTCTCTAGTTATATTCCAAGTAATTTACAAGCTAGAAATTTATTTTGTTCTTCGAGAAGGAGTCTCCTCTTCCATCTTTAAATCCCATCTCCCCGTGTCACTTTTTACTGTGTTTGGTTACTAGTGTTGCAAATTAAACAGAAGAAGTAAATATTAAAAAAAATAAAGATATATTTAGTTAAAAAAACAAAGACAACATAAATTTCTATACTTTTAATGAACATTATACATTAAAAAACATGTTATATTTGTACCGATTATCTTTGTTTACTATGTACCAAGAAGATAATCAAATGAGCTAGAAGCTGAAAATACTACAGACTAGATCTGTAACGCTGACGACGCACTACTTGATGAGTCCATATGTTTCCTTTTTAGTTTCTTTAATGATTATTACTCTTTTTGGATGATGAGGAATCCCTTGCTAGTAAATTCAAGGACTGTGGACAAGCTCCTTGCTCGCACATTAATAAAAGAATCTAGGTTTTGGCCCAGTAGTTCGAACCATCTGGTGGACATGACATGATGTGATCTTCCTTTTAATTGCGGTGGTTTTTGTTTTTAGTGTTTATAAAAATGTATTTATTTAAAAACAAAATATTAAATTTATATATTTTTTATTTTTTTGATGATATATATATATATATATTAAATAAAAAACAATTTAAAAAATATTTGCAACACGATATTAAACATGTACTTAGACTAAATATATGCACCTAACTACAATAAAATAACCTATTTTGTATTGAAATATAGTTATTGTTGTTATTTGTCCATCAGCATTTGTAAAAAAAAAATTTTATAGTTGAAAATGTTTACATAAAAAGGAAAAAAATTGTGTCCACCATGAATTCTTGTAATTACCTAATCACTCTCTTTGAACATATTTCCACTTAGGAATTTGTATTGTTATCTTTGCCCTTTTTTTTTTTAAAAAAAAAAAAAAACCTTCTGGAATTAAAACTTTCACTCATCAGATTCTCTAATGGAAGGTGTGAATTGATAAGTTAATCCCATATCCAGGGTTACCCTTATTATGTTCTCACCTGCAACATTATATGGAATCAACCTATATATAATCATTGATGCGCAAGCCGTAGAAGATTATTACAGAAATCAAAAGAAGTGAAGATGCAGTGTGTGCTTGTGAGTGATTGTAGAGAGGAAGAGAGGAAAGTATATAAACAAACATAGAAGGTATCCTGTCTGTCAGATTGATATAGTTATGTACAACAAACAAAAACCATTTGGTATGAGTTATAAATCCCTGATCTGACATGCAATTTCCCTCAAGATGCAGATAAATATTAATGATCTTCATATGTTTATATATGTTTGTGATGTTCATAAGATCTAGAAAATTTACCTTTTTACAAACTGAGCAACTGGATCCTTTCCTTGTGCATACATGACATGGTAGTTTTATTCTTTATATTTACTTAATCTTGATGTATATAAGAACAATAAATATTAATCACCATGCATGCAATTCTTCATCTGATCATCACTTAGAGTAGTGATTGATCGGCTATACTTTGCATCACCTTAACCTGAGTGGCAAGGCATTTTATGTAATGAGCAGTTTCTTCCAACAAACAGCAAATATCCATGGAACCTCCTCCAGGAACAAGCTTTCGAAGAGTATCAGTACGACTTGGTTCTCTTGAGATTATCACCTTATTTCTTATAACCCTCTTCTTCTTATTCTTCTTTGAAACGAAGCATCTCTTTCTCAAGACTCCCTGGATTCTGGCTCGGTTTCTAAGCTTGAAAAGAAGGGCTCGGCTCCAAGTTCTGCTTGGACCAACTGCACGAGCCATCGATGCATAAGCAGCAATCTTTATTCTATGAGTACTCCTTTTCCTGACTCCTTCATTTGATTGGGAACCACCAAATCTATCACTCCTTTTCATTCTCAAAAGGGATCTGAGAAATCTACTGGCAAACCTGGTCTTGATGGACTTTGTGTGTCTTGTAGCTATTACATGCTTTGAAGTCATGGTTGCAAGTTCCAAGAAAAGATAAAAGAGAGAAAGCTGTGAAGTGAATATTAGGGTTTTGTAGTGGGAATTTGTTTCAAAACTATAGCAGTAGGAGTAGTATAGCATGAATCATAAGTAAAATCCTAGTACTAACTAACTAGCTCTGACACAAGTCACTTTATGGAGGGGATGAAAGAGGGACAAATGAGCATTTGAGATTGGAAGTTAGGATTTTCTTCTGACACAAAGGGGGCCTCTTGCTTGCTAGGACAAAAGCCAAATTTCCATCCCTGACACACAAATCTGCTCTTAATGTTCTAAAAAGCCTAAGAAAGAGAGAGGAGGTTTTCTTCCATGGACATGGAGAGCTAATTATGAGATTGATAGAGAGAGAGAGAGAGAGATAAAGCTAATAGGGAAGGAATATTAGATGGGGAGTGGAAGGGATTGAATTTGGACGGCTAGAGAGAATTTTAGCCTTTATGTTTTCCCAACCTAAAGGGTTTTTATTAATTATTTTCTTCTAGCTCTTGACAACAAAAGGAGTACTCTTGGGATAACTTTTTTCTTCACATGGTGTATTATTTTTTTTAAAATATATTTTTTATTTAAAATATTTTTTTATTTTTATATGGACATATTAAAACCATTAATAAAAAAACATTAAAAAAACATTAATTTAATTCCTTTTCAAACCAAATGCATTTTAAAATTGCATCCAAACACATACGGTTTCAGATAAAAAACAAATAATCTATTAATGTACTCACAAAATATTATTTTTCTATTATTATCTGAAATCATGTTTAAATAATATTTTGGTATAGAAATAACACAAACAAAATAGACATAAATTGGTTGGTTAAAGATATCATAAATATAAAATAAATCATTTCTATACATCAAATACATACATTCAAGATATAAAATACAA
>Ga0307515_10006980_pt1 | contig 22423 bp, 17 predicted proteins | sample 17_EM_MG_FD_194513 | JGI IMG/M metagenome (GOLD analysis project Ga0307515, IMG submission 194513) | Populus trichocarpa ectomycorrhiza microbial communities from riparian zone in the Pacific Northwest, United States - 17_EM | ecosystem: Host-associated > Plants > Roots > Unclassified | place...
TAGTTGTTCTGGAGCTCTTGGCACCAGAATATTCTGGAGGCGTTAACCTCTATCTCCAGATTCAGAATCAATCTGGAGCTCTACGCGACGACGACTTTGTCAAATATGGCGACTCCACCTGCGTACACGATCCTCACATAGCACCTGTACGTTATATATAACGTCCTTCTTACTCTCGTAATTAGAGTCTTCCTGCGCATGCGCGGCGAGCCGGGCGTGATACGGGTGACGGGGTAGAGGGCCTCAATCGACTTGATTGACGATTGGCACGAGTGGGAGACTCCATTATATTACGACACTAAGGGAGGAAGCCGCGATAGAGGCCTGAGGGCAGAGGTAAGCGCAAAGGTGGGCGCAAAGGTGGGCTCAAAGGCGGGTTTAAAAATTAATTAATGATTTGGAGCCTCTTCTGGAGCCCCCTCTGGAGCCTTACCGAACAATTAACTCAATTACAGATCAAACGAAGCCATCAAATTAGACACCACTAGTACCTTACTAATTGACGCCGGAGGATGCACGGATCAAGACAATTCTGATCTGGAGGCAATTTGCAACCGAACATACCCTTAATTCCGTTTATAGTAATAATAAACCTAAGATACTTTATACGCTTTACCCTAAATTTATATTTCTTAATATTAACTTATAAGCCTGCGTTTTATAGTCTTTTTAAAACCTTCTTAATATAAACCTGGTGCTCTAGTTCGTCGTCTAAGTATATAATAATGTCGTCTAGGTATACCGTGTAGAATTCGTCGAGGTAGTTAAATAGGACATTATTTATATACCTTTAGTACGTAGCAGGCCTATTTACAAGTCTAAAAGGAAGGACTTTATATTTATAAGACCCGTAATAGGTACGGAATGTTATTAAATCTTTAGAAGTAGGGTTTATCTAAATTTAGTAAAAAGCCTAATAGATATTAAGTTTAGTAAAGATCTTTGCCTAGCTTAGACGTATAAGGGTCTTATTAATTAAGGGGAGAGGGTACCAATTCTTTTAGGTAATAGTGTTTAACTTTTAATAGTTAATATAGAAGCGTAGGCCTCTATTAGGCTTTTTTATAAATAAAATAGATAAAGTAAAAGGGGCTTAACTTAGCTTAATAAACCCTTTATTAAGGTTATTAATTAAGTACTACTTTATTACATTTAGTTTATCTATTAATTATTAGTAAAGGGGGCTAAAGCCTAGCGAGTTATTGGCTTCTAATTAAATCTTATAGTTATATATCTAGTAAGGTAGTAGCGTATCTAAAGCTATCTTTAAGAACACGTCCTTATAATCTGCATAGATAGTAAAAAAGAGGCGTTTAACTAGTTCCTTATTAGTTTCCTTAGCTGGCTTTTCCTCCCTATTATTAATAATTTAATTTATCTTATATAGGCTTATTATAAAGATCTTATTATCTTTCTAGTATATATTAAAGTAAAACGCTATAGCGCTAATTACGGTAATGTCTACTATAGGGGGGCTATATAACAATAAGGACGTACGCAACTTTAGGGGCTTTTAGGGTATTAGCGCTATTGTTACTCCTTTTAGCTCCTATTATATCTTTTAGAGGTTATCCCTTATATCTTATTAGTACGTTCTTTTCTATACTAGTTAGATCTACGCAATTTAGACGTTGTCTACATTACTATCTATCCTACTTCCGTATATAGAGTTTTCGTTAACCGTAGCGCTTTAGGAAAGTATCTTTACTAGTATAAAAGAATTTCTTTTAGCCTTATAGTAGGCATCTTCTTAGGCAAAGGCTAGGTTATAATCGGTTATATCCTACTAATAGGTAGGGTTAGCCTTCGCGGCTAGTGTCTTGCGGTTAGTTCGGATTTCCCTAATAAAGGAGGGTAATTTTAGTCTATCCTCTAGCTAGATAAACTGTCTTTACTATATATTTAACTAAATATTAAAGTAAGACATCTATTTTTAGCTAAGGATTATATTATAGGAACCTAGGTTTAGAATATAAAAGGGAATACTATATTAGCGTTATCTATTAAAGGAGATATATAACTTTAGAATGTAGGTAACTAGCTTACTGGCTTAACCGCTATAGCCTTTTACTTAAATAGGCTTCTCTAGTTAGGTAGCTTTTACATTTAGAAACTTAGCAATGTTAATTATATAGGTAGTATTTATAAAGGTAAAGCTATTTGCTTTAGTGTTAATAAGGGCGGTTAAGTTAACTCTATATCTATTTTAAAATACTATATATAGAACCGTAAAGTATTTTCTACCTATTAACTAACTTAGATTAATTTCTTTAAGATTAATAGAATACCCTAGGGGGGAGTCTTTTCCTAGGGTTCTTCTCCCCCTAACTTATTAGACGTTTCTCCTTCCTTTATCTCCTTAATATTACCTATATCCTTTAGATCTAGGCAGGATAAGGTAAAATAACCCTCCTTATTACAGTTGTAGCATATAGCCAAGGTAGGGTTAATTAGGGTATTGCAACGAGTACTAGTTAGGGGTATAGTACGTAGCTAGTCGGGCAAGGCTTATTAGTATATAGATATAACCGCTTTTAGTATAAAAGCGGTTATAGCTTATCTTTCTACTCTAGCTCCTATAGATATAGCTAATAAGTTTTAATTATTTTAGGGTCGCTTCTACCAATTAGGGTAGGTATTAATTCGCTTTAGTTCTAAATCTAATAATAGGCAATAAGTTACAAGTCTATTATACATTAGAAGGTTATTTAAGGTTATAGCAATTTTCTTTTATAGCTAGATTATTAGCTTATCGTATAGGTCTAATTAGTAGTTCTTAAGGGGAACCTAGCCTTCTTCTATAAGGTATAGGAATTAAGTCCAAAATTTAGTAAAGGGTTAGTTTGGTTTTATTATTAGGCGATTATAGTTATACTAGGCATCCCGTACTTTGTTTAGGTTAATATAAATAGCTACTAGGTGCCGTATTATCTCGTTAATAGATATAAATTAAATAGGGGAATTATCCTTAAACTTGGCTTAAAGGTGCTATTAGGCGTCCCTAGTAGTTTAACTAAAGAGGTAGAGTATTTTAACTTCTTTAAAAAGGAAATAATTATAGTTAATACGGAGCTTTTCTTATACTTAAATCCTCTAATTCTTAAAAGTAGGGTCTATCTCGTTAGATGATAGTTAGAGGTTAGGGAGCTTAATAGACTTTAATTACCCCATTACTATATCCGTACTCCCTAGTATATCGCATTTAATAGAGTAAATAGGTTGGCTAAGGCTTTAAAAGGGGGAAGCTAGGCTATTTTATAGGGCCGTAAGGCTTTTTAGGATCTCTTATAGGGTCTTTTATATATTCTTTACCTTAAGACAATTAGCTTTCTAACTAGCTATAAGGGCGCGAATCTGCTCGCGTACGTCTATAATATTATTATTGTCTTTAATTTCTAATCCTAATTAGATCTTAGGTTCCTCTTAAATAAAGGTAGCTCCCTTAAATAAGCTAGCTTTAAATACCATTGTTAACTTTCTAGGGTTTATTAGTATTATACGCTTTAGTTTTAATTCTAGGGGTATAGATCTAGTCCTATCTAGCTTATAAAGTGGGATATTAGTAAGGCTTTCCTAGGCAATGTAGAGTAACTTTAATATCTAAGTATAACGCGTTAACGCGTTGTTGCGGATAAGGGTCTTCTTTTAGAATGGGATATTATTAAGGCCTTCCTAGGCAATATAGGGAGAGCTTAGTATAATATAACGGCTTAGATAAATGCCTCTAAACTAAAGCTTATAGATTGCTATCTAATAAAGATACTAAGCTAAGGAGAAGGAAAGGGGGTCGCGAGGGCTAGTATTAATAAATAGGTAGCGCAAGTCGCTAAGGCGCTAGCAGTAGATAAGCTAATAGTAGGCGAGCTAATAGTAAGAAACAGTACCAGATAGTATATGACAATACTAGATAGTATGCAATAGTATAATAGGTGGCAGAATATAGCAGAACTTGGCAGGTGACGCGCTCTAGCACCGTTATAAAAGTAGGTAGAATTCCACCAAACGCTACCGTCTTTAATAAGTATAAGTTTGGCTTAATTAAAGAGCTCGTCCTCTATATAAGCCTTAGCTTAATTCTTAGTAAAGTCCTAGTAGTAAGCTATAGATCGTATAATATATTTAATAATATTATAAACTTTTCTAATAACACCTTTCTGCCGCATAAGGTTAAATTTAGCTTAATTACTGGCACTAATTAATAAGCGTTTAAGCTTGCTAATACCTTTGGCATATAGTAAGGCCTTAATAATAAGATGTATAATATAGCTAACACACTAAAGTCGTTCCCTTTTTGCTACTATAAGGCTTTATAAGAGGTACTTATAGAGCTCGTTATTATTAGTGGCGTTATTAGCTATTAGATAGCTAAGCTTATATTTAAATTAATACTTCTAAATAACCGTTGCTAAAGCTATTGCTACGTTCTTAGCTATATATAATCCTTATATCCGCGGAAGTCCTATAAGGATTAATTATAACTTACCACCTTTATTAACTAAGTGGGCTACTATACTAAGTAGTAATATTTTATTTATCGACGTCTAGATATCGCAGCTAATGTGGATTTTACTTTATAAGGTAAAAAGGAGGTCTTTAATATTAAGGCGTTGGCGCTTAAAGGTAGATTTTATCTAGTTACTTAGTAATGTATATAAATATATAAGACACTCTTATATCTAAGGATAGTTAAATATAAGCAATACGCGGGTATAAGTACTTATAGCTTGCCGAAATATAATATCCTATAGGATCGTCTAATTAATATAGGCTTATACATAGCTAGCTGCCTAGAATGGCTGGCGTTTGCTACTACCAAGTATAGGAGAGACTTAAGCGTTTAGTTTAGATAGTGCTTATAGAGTACTACTATGGCTATTATAATTAAGAATAAGACTATATTTTAATTTTAAATGGCCAACAATATAATCTATACTATTAATTATAAGTAATACAGCTAGTCTTTAAGCTAGAGTCTCTTTCTACCCTCTAGCCCGTCCTAGAACAGATCTGCTTTATACTTCTATATTATTAATATAACGGAGTTCTTTAAAAGGGACCGCTTATTAATAATTTAGTATCTGTATTTACTAGTAAGCTTACTATACTTACCTAAATAAAGATTATCCTAGTTAATAGAAAAGATATAGCTATAGTTTTAGCTAATTAATGGAGGATCTTATAATATAGAGTTATTCTACTTATTTAATTCAGGCGTGTCTTTAATTGTAAGGGGGGTAGAAGCAGTAGATCCGCGACGCCTATAGGATGCTAAAGAGCTTAATTAATATATAGATTGTGAACTTGATAAGGAAGGAGTAGAGGAAGAAGCTTTACTAGTTGGCTGGCTGGCAAAATGTAAGGTATGTTGTATTTTCTATAGTAATAAAAAGGTTAATATAAACGCGTTTATATACGCGATGGGGAATTTGGAGAAAACTATACTATTTTGTATAAATATCCCAGGGGTTTCCCGCCCGAATTTTAGCCGAAGACCCTTAGATTCTTGACCTCTACTAAAAGCTTTAAAACACCATCCTTTCTTACCACCTATGCAGCGAGCTGTTAGCTCGCTGCAGTCTTACCGCTGACTGACTGCTTATATAAGCAGCTAGCTGCCAGCGACGCTGCCTGTTGGCCACACTGAACGTAGCTTCGCCTGATCTAGAGGCCGCCGGCCTAGAGCGCTGTGATGTAGAGCGTGAATAATTGATAAGGTTGATCAACTAGACGGCTCAGGAAGGGTAAAATGTTGGTGAGAGAGTTGGCTAAAAGAAAAGGCTGCGCGGCAGCTATCTTTACTTCACTTCACCTGACACCGCTTTCTAGCATTCTTAGAGCTAGGGCCATCTAGTCACACGGTAGAATTCCAACATGCCACGCGAATTAAATTGCCCGTGTATCCGAGCCGGATGGGAGAAGGGTTATAATATCACAGTATAGCTCGTCGCGTCACGAATAAACCTATGTCCTGTCACATAGGTAGCTACATAGTGCTGCAATGTTGTGAAAGAAGCCTGCAAATTATAATACCAGAAAATCAACCATACCAGCGACGTGATAAAAAAAATATCACGAAGATATAGCAGGACCTATAACACCATAAAGAAGCATGCAGGCCTAATTAGCAAGATAATAAAAAGTGAGAAGTTAGAATAACCTAGCCTCTATAAAAGCCAATCTATATAGTAATCCATGATACTAAAACATCGAGAGAGTCAATATTCTAGGCTAAAATTTAGTTACAGCAGTTCCCTTTAATCAGATATTAGAACAGTGCTTGCATATCTAAATTAGGAATATACACATTACCAGGATATTTACGGTAGTCATTCATACGCTGACCCAAAGAATGACTCATCAACATCGGCGTCTGAGTCCTTATTAAGATCAAGCTGATGGCGGATCTTGTAATCCGACCTAGCCATAGCCGTTGGAAAGTCATCCTTAGAGATAGTTCCCTTAAAGAATTCCTTCTTGCTTAACGCGTCGACAGAACCATTTAAGTGTAATCGGTTATATTAAAGAAGTGCCTCATTAGTAGGCTCGAGTTTCCTTAGGCCCGTAGGGTGTGAATGGGTAAGAATGTAGACCATTATAAACTATAGCCACCTAAGGCCAGCGTCCGTAACGTGATCAAAGTCAATATACTTAGCTGCGAACTTGAAAAAACCGGGGACCTAGTGCATCTGAAATCGGCCGTTAATGTAATCTCGAATCTCTTGGAATGTTCGAAGAAGCTGCATCTCCGGATGCTTCTCAACAAAATTCTGAACCTAGATAGCTGCGCAATCAAGTAGTCTATTCTTCCACGTTAGCGATGTTTTAAATTCGGTACGCGCATCCATTCTCACCTGATTGCCACCAACTGTACATAGTAATTGTAGCGAATGGCTATGGCTACACGCAAGGACCTTTTTGGTTGCCCTGGAGAATCGCGCCTTGGTTGGCCAGGAGAATCAAATTGAAGACGTACGCTTCCTCTTCTCCCCCTTAACCACGCCTCCGTTGTGGGCGCCAAAACGCGAATACAACGCCGTCTCCGCAGAGAGGTCGATGAAATTTGGCAATATCGTACGGGTGGGAACCTTACGATATTTGACAAAGATCACGGCACTGCGGAAGAAGGCCGATCGTGAAGGTCTTGCAGCCAAGCCATACGGCTTCACTACAATTACTACAGCATCTCTTCAATTCCGGTGGTTAGCGCAGCCACTTCCGCACGGCCTTTTTGTAGGGGAAATTTTGGTATTTTTGCTGTTTAGGGGAAAGTTGGCAAAACACGCTAACCACCGGATGCGCCAGGATGCTGTATGTACAGTTGGTGGCAATCAAGCGAGGTTGGATGCGCGTACCGAATTTAAAATTTCGCAGCGCTCGCTTAAGGGGGTGAAGCTGGTCATGCAATAGACTGTACGTCCTCACCTGCAGCCGCAGCAACAACCCCGCAGCCCACGTCCCCCGTCGCAATGATAGGTTTAGCCTCCAAAAAGCCGACGAATGCCACCAAGCAAGCCACTACAACTGCTACATCTGCAACAACCCCGAAGCCCATGTCTCCCGTCGCAGTTCCAACGATAGATTTGGCATCCAAGACGCCGGCCATAAAGTCCAATACATCCAACCTCGAGGATAACTTGGATGAGCTGCTTCGAACTGACGAGCCCACAGAGGAGGAGGTGAAGGCCTGGTCGCTGGAAGTTTATGGGACTTACCGTGAGTCCGACTATATCCCCGCCAATGTTTTGTGACGTTACACCTAACGCGAGATGATAGCACCACCCCCGAGCCCACCGCTGACGGCAGAACAAATTAGCGAGGCACTGGATAGCTGTTAGAGCGGTTTTATGTGCTTGGTTTCGAGGGTCTGCCAAGCGTACGGCTCCTGACTATCGCGTGACCGGGCATACGTGACACCAGGAGCCGTGGCTCCGCAGGATAGGAGTCTAGTGGATATTATTGGAGCCGAATTTCGGGTGACGGTAGAGTTATCTCGAGCCAGACCTTCTGCCGAGGCTTTGCTATCACGCTAAACCGTTTCAAGAACATCTTCATTAAGGAGTAGAATTTCGTTGAGTAGTTAGCGAAGGAAGAGGGCTAATATATACCTACTTTAAGGCAAATTATATAGATACCTACAACTCTTATAGAAATTCCTAGCAAGTGGAAGTACTAAAGGAAGGCTAGTAAAGAAAGCTACGTCATTTTTTATGCCCGATTTTTAGTCTATAGATTATTATCGTACTTTAAGCACTTGTAAGAAAGACTTGGCAGCCAGATGAAGCTCTGTGTACGGCTCTGCGTTTGATCGTACGATAGCTTTACGTACAGAGGCTCTACCCGAAGCTTTGTTTGTTAACCCCCTAAAGCCATCACAAAGGCACCTACAATTCTAATAATTACGATTACAGCCACGTAGAGCCGTATGCAGAGCCGTACGCAGAGCCTGACGCAGAGCTCTACTCGACGACGACAATGACGACGAATAGTACCCTCCACCACAGAGCTTCGTATAGGGCCTTCCTACAGAGCTTTATGGTTGTATTTGAGTTGGTAGAGGCGCTTAGGGGGCCTTTAATAGGTTTTTAGGTAAAGATTTGTGTACAGCCTTGTTTTGGTAATGGTGACGCGGATAAAATGTGGCAAGAACCACTACTCTACTAATAAAGGTAGGAGTACCCTCTGAATCGCCTTAATAAGTCAACAAACGTAACGTCGAGCTTTTGTTGATAAATGCGTTGGTTAGTGATGGAGTTTATAATTTTTGTGTTTGTATGGCGCCAACTTTTGCATGAGATTTACATATATAGCTTCACAGCCCCGCCCATTCAATAGAGAAAGCCCTCACTCCCTCTCCCGCATCCAGACAACCTCCAGATTCGGACTTAGGAGAAGTATCCGCTCCACCAATCAGGTAGGCCTTCTTCACCCCAGTACCTAGCCTGCCGCCACCGACAATATCCAGCAGATCGAATTCCTCGTCCCAGTCTGCACCTGTCGCAAGGAAGTGACTGTGGAATCTGAGTGGATCGCCAGGATAAACAGTGTAGTGGCAGCCAAAGCGTAAGCCAGGGGTTATGAAATACCCTAAAGAGTGGAGATATGCAAAGAGTGGATATGTTCGAGGAACATCCGGAAGCGGCAAAGTTAGTGTGGTGGGCGGAGGTATGAGAGGAGGGTATGACGTTGTGGGTGTGATGAAGTAAGGCTCGAGTGCAGCTGAGCTCTGCGAGAATGCTGGCGAAGCAGTTCGGGATGGCAAGTTAAAAAGTGACGTCTCTACATCCGCCTCCGCAGAAGTCTCCCTTGCGCCTAATTCTGCAGTTTCAGAAACGCGCCGGGAGCTCTTTCCCTGTGTTTTGCGGGCCAAACCCTTTTGTCGCAGCGCCTTCTCTGATCTCTCTTCAGCCTTCTTCCTGCTGCTCAACGCAGTCTCCATGCCCTGCTTGTCCATCACTTCCAGAAAAGCCAACCGCTCCTCTCTACTCATTTCTAGAAAGCCCGATTTGTGCGCCTCCACATCTTCAACGACGTATGCGTGTCCTTTCTCTACCAGCAACCGGGCTTCTTCAGGCATGAGTTCGAGAGGGATGCCTAGGAAGATGTTTTGTTGTGAGAGATGGGGAATTGTTCCAATCAGGACACCACATATATTATGCTCACGACGAGCGTAAGTCACTGCGTTAATGTCGAACAGGAGATGGCGGTTTGCGATGAGCGAAATCGGAAATGGCTCTTGGACCGAGATGTCCGCCATAGTCACGGATATGTCGACTTCGAGAAGTCTCCTAGAGCCACAGCTAGGTCAGAACAATGCCATCAAAATAGCGCAAAAGCAAAACAATGTAAAGATGGAGATAAGTCATATGTTAGAATATCGGTCATCAGGTCCAGCCGACAAAGTCGGAGGAGTCAGTAGATTGACAGATTGAATTTTTTGGAATAATCATGAAACAGAAAAAGGCTCTGGGAGTAACATAAGCTTCTATAGCCTCGAGAGACAACATACTTATCCTATAAAGCTACGGCGGCCTTAGATCCTTGTGTTTCATCATGTCAGTGTGGTTATAGAGGTCAAGTTTGGCTCAGTGTGAATTTAACGTGCAATCTTTAGCGAAATCTTGGCTTTGCATTGTTTGCACAGTACTATCTCCGGGGACATGGACTCGTTCTCCCCATTTACTCTCAAAAGGCTCTATAAATACCCAAGATGAACGTACTTCTTTTGCTTAGCCTGCTCCTCTTCCTCCCCTTGCTACTCTTTGCAGCCTATCTTGCCCTATCATCCTGTCTAGGCGACAATTTCCGCGCTAGATTCTCTGGCATTACTATACACCCTCGTCACGCGTCCTTCGGACGAAGTTACGCAAGAGCAATGGGATCTGGCGCAGGTCAGGCAGGATGGGAGCAAATCGAGATGGAAGATATGCTCGGCCGAGAAGAAGATGAGGAAGCTTGAGCAATCTGCACGGAACGGTACCAGCGACTGCGGACTTCCATAAGTTCGAAGATTAGTGGATTGCTGTCCTAGCCTAAAACTCAGAAATCTATGTCTACTTTGGTTTGTTTGACTCCCTCCCCTAGTCCCTGCTGTGCCTCCGTATCCCCCTCTACAGGCGGCAAGCTGAAAAGCTTGATGACGAACTTCCGTCGGCTGACAGTGAACGCCAGGTCTTCGCTTAGCCCGCTACTTCCCCCTCCACCTCCTCCCTTCTCATGGAATACAGGCAGGCGGTGGATTTTTAGCATACCCTGCGGCCGCTCTTCATGCGCTGTTGCTGCACCCGAGGTGACTAGCGCATCCATGGGGTGTGGAAAGGGCGTTAACTCTAACACTCCGTCACTGAGCATTTCCATCCATCGTACTAGACCTAACGAGCGAGGATATAATTCAAGTGGGAGAGTGATTAGGGCTGTGAGTTGGGTTGGGTACTGTCGGAGTAGGCTGCGTAAAGAGTGGAGGAATTGAAGGAGGTAGTGTGGTTGGCTGGCAGTTGTTGGGTATAATGCGGGTGAGAGGAGTGTTGGGATGACAAGCCGATGTACCGTAGAGGGTGGGCTTGAAGAGAGGCGCTTAGAGAGATCTTGAAGTATAGGCAGGAACGGGGACGAGTCGGCACTCTGTAGTGGAAGAGGAATGAAGTTTATAAATGTGCCAGTTGGGAAAGCGAGCCTTTTTGCGAGGTCGAAAATATGGCAAAATGCTGCTGGTTCAGAAGAGCTTGCCAATTCAGTCGACGCTTCTGCCACTGGTTGTGCTCTATCTGGCGGTGCTGTAGTTCCTTCGGAGGGAGATCAGCACGGTAAAATAATATTTTAGAATTGCTGAATAGAATTTTGCATTGAGATATATACACAGGGCTTTCATCCCACACACCTCTACTCCCAGAAATACCTGATCCGAACTCCCCCAATCTCTCATATCTCCAAGCTATCTTCATCCTCTCTTTTTTCTCCTTCCCAGACCCATCGTCATCTGTACCACCACCCGAAACACCAACTAATCCAGGCAGCTCTCGTCCCCACTGCTCTCCAACTCCTATAACATGGACTTTGTGGCCTTGGACGACACCTTCAGCTGCGTAGTAGCGCAGCAGGGCACCAGCAAAATCTGTAGTCCCTGATTCCTCAATCAATATGGAGCTGCCAAGAGCAAACCCTGCGTGTCCTGCAAGTATTCCATCAAAACTGGGAGTGCCCGTAGAAGTAGTAGGGCGACCATCGATTGGAGAAGGACGAACACCTGGTAACGGAGCAGGTGATGCGGACGGTGCGATTAGTGAAGAAGACGCGGAGCCTAATCCAGGTATCGAACGCGATATTCCTACATTACGTTTACGAAACGCCATGTTGGGGTTGCGTGCGGGTGATCAACGAAGATAGTTTTCAGCTTTGGCGAAGTTTTCAGCCCTACAGAAGCGAGGTCGATCACTAACTCTTGCCAAGCATTTAGGGATATCGTTCCGCAGTCGCATTGCCGGGGTTAAGGCTAGCATTTAGCAATTATTCTTCCGCATATATGACATGAATTAATACCTAGGCTCCTAGAAATATAGATCGGTAGATCATTTTGTTAGTTGATAAGAGTATTGCGTCTAGAACACTGCCTGACGTCAAGAATAAATTAATAACAGCCACTCCCCGTCTACCATATTTCATGCAATGACCAATCCCAGAAGATCCTTAAGTCCCATCTACTGTACGCGGCCCTTCTTTGCCAACCCAACTTCAACGATGTCCTGGAGTTTACGCTTCTCTGGCTTCCTCTCAAAATTCCAGAATCGATTGACCTGCTCCTTAGTGAGATCCGCGATTTCTTCCGCATTATCGGAGAAGCCATCCTCCTCTTCTTGCTGTTCTTCCGTCAGAGAAGGCGCATCGAAACGCAGCTTCCTGTCGTTTTGGCGGAAGAAGACCCGCTTGACAAATCTCATGCGAGGGTGTTTCTTGTCCGTGTGCCTCAACAGCAACCCCGGCGTGATAGGAGTACTACCATACTTTGCACGCCTTACGTCAAGCTCTAATGCTTGCCAAGACTCATCCTGAAGCAACTGTGCCAATTGTTTAGACCTCCCCCAATCATCAAAGATCCCTTTGGGGACCATGACATTTAACTTCTTCAGGTTCGTGAACTGAAGCGCATACCGCGCCCAGAATTTCCGCCAACCTTTCATTTCACGGACTATAAGCGCTTTCTCGCCATCACTGAGTTGCCTGTTGGTCTTACCCCAGCCTGCCACGCCAGGCATATCTAGTGAGTAGTGGATAATGAGCTCGTCAACAAGGTGAGCGATGCCGGTGAGATTGAAGCGAGCCTGGGTTTTTTGAAGAGTTTGTGTATGGTTAGGAGGATCACCTATGAGTGTTTTGAAGTCACCGAAATATAGTGATCTGTCCAAACCCGAATTGGAACATGATAGGATACGATCACCTATGGTAAGCCGAAGAGGAATACCGAGTGCTTTAAGACCTTCAAATGTCTTCTTGATTTGCGACAAGATGTCTGCCCTCGGTCTCAGCGTTGGAGTATCGATGTTTGCTGGGAATACGTCGCACATCATTGTATCCCACGTGAAGACTGGCTTCCATCCACAGGTTGTTGCCATCCATCGTACTGCATCCTGCATCTCCCTAGATTCAGAGAAATCTGGATTCTCGACTTGATGTCGAGTAGGCTGGTGGACGTTTATAAAGTGAAATGGATGAAGGATTACGTTTTGGAGAGAGTCATACGATTTGATTTTGACTGTTGTCTGCTGGCGAACCGCAGACAAGAGCTGTTTCAGCATGTTGCTTAATGAATGGCTTACGCCATCTACAATTTGCTGGCCAAGTTGCATGTGGTTTCGATTACACGTTTCGAGTGTCCCTTCGTCAAAGGCTTCTTCTTCATCCCGGTGTTGCGTGCCTGGTATCATACGATGCATCAACAAAGGATAGTTTCGAAAATTATCTCGATGTTCCTGCATCCAGGAACACAGTCCAACAGATACGGTAGATAGTTGCCTTAATCTCGAAACCTCGGAGAGCATTAGCGACAGAAACGGGGCCATTTCATGTAATTTCAGAGTCTGTAACATCGGTGGAGCGTTCGAAACAATGCCATCAACCAATGTGCAGATACGTTGGTGGACTTCCCACTCGTTCCAAGCAATATGACGCGAGCACCCTCGAATACCTAATATCTTGAGTTGAGTGCAGGCCTTGAGGATAGTCGTGGGAATAGAACTGCCATCTCTACGCCTGGAAATGCGGAATTTGCTCTTGAAGAGATAATCGTTGTACGAATAATTATATTCTACTCGAGAATGGGCTGCGAAATCGGCCCAGTTGCAAACCTCGAGTTCCTGTAATCGAGCGAAGAGGAGTGGACAAGCGTCGAGTAACTCCTTCCACGTCCATACCTCGCCCGGGGTCCAGACAAAGTCTTTGATGTTGGCGATATCCAGACATGTCAATTTGGGCAAGTTCTGTTCCACCCATTTGAAGTCCTCAATAGAACAGAAATGGGAAAGTGCAACACTTTGAACGAATGACCTATTGTTGTCGTTGATAGACGAGCGAAATGCCTCCCATCGCTGACGACCTAATGGCTTGTACAGCCAGTCGGCCATACGAATCTCTCTGACATCGTCAAATTGAACAGGCTCTCGGTACATCAGCTCATTAACGACTTCCGAGTCGGACAAGCCTCGACAGACCAGCTTCAAAGTGCATGCATCCCCTCGATCGAGGTAGTCGACAATGCATCGAAAAATATCGACAGGGATACCTAGAAAAGTGGGCTGCAACTTCTCCCGATCATCAAAGGGGACTTCAGTGTCTTGAGGTTCTGGAGTCTCTTCAGTGTCTCGGGTTGTTGGGGTATTCTCCATTGTGCTTGATGTCGAAATGTCGACAGAGGTATCTGTGCTCTCCATCCTTCTCACGGTCTCCATCATTCGTATCACACTATGTGCGATAGAGCTATTTCGGGGTTGGGTCTGAAGAATATGATGAAAATAGTCCATAGAAGTAGAAAAAAGAGAAAAGGGTAGTTTCCGAGCCTTGCAACCTAACGGGTACAGTGGGGATGAATGTATCAATATGTTGCACGTTCCAGCCTAAAGATTAAGCAAGAGTGAGGCCAGCGGTTTTCCACAATTCCATCCACCAAGGATTCCTCTAGGTTTAGAAGATGCTAGCAAGTAGGAAAAAAACCTGAAATCAGTGTATTCTTTTTTTGGCTTGAGAGCTATTGAGTCTAGCTTGACGTTCTGCTAGCTGTTCCTCATAAAGCACAACAAATTGTTGAGCTTGGTAATTGACCTGATCTAGGCCCATTCAGCATCCGCTTAAGTTAATGCTGCTTCTTGGCGATTTAACTCACCAACTATCATCCTTGGCTCATGTCTGAGCTCATGTTTGGTTAGGCTGGTAGAGAATGGGGGTATCGCATAGGGGCATGAATGCCTAAAGGAAACGCCAGTATCAAGCAAATTCTGAGTCAGATTCAGAGAGAAAGTATTTCGATGAAGCAAGGTTGAATCTAATGATGCGTCAGTGGAGGCAGATGACGAAGCTTTATGTTCTTGTCCGGCGAAGCGCCTGGTCTGGCGGCTTCGTTCCTGCTGTGGGGATCATGGGAGCTTCATTGCCGAGAATCAACCGCTGCCAAGTCTTCCCCCAGTCGCATTCATACATTTTCTTTTAAAGAAATTTGTTCCTCAAAACCCTACAGCTGCTGGGCTCTTTCAGCGAAACATAGTTCAGTCCTAGTAACCCATCTCGATCCGCTTCACAATCAGAGAAGACGCCACTCCATTCACCTCACCTGCACACCATGGCGGATTCGCAGCTTTTCGAAGATACTTTTAACATTACGGCCATTAACAACCAAAAGTACGACCGAGTATCGCGCATAACTGGCACCTCTACCGACAATGCGACCTCTATGACCCTCGACATTAACCATGAGCTCTATCCGATTACAACCGGCGAAAACATCCAGATGGTTCTCGCGAGCACACTGAACCTCGATGGAACAAAGCCCGAAAAGGGTTGGAAAGACCTGTCACGGAGTAGCGAAAGCACGCTCGCAGATATGTATGACTATGTATGTTATGGGAAGGTGTATAGGTTTGAAGAGGGAGATGGAGACAATATGTGAGTTCCCTCTGCGGCCAATTACGATGGGTTGCAGACTCGACTCGTCCGCATTTAAGACGTATGCATTAAGCAAAGACAACTGGATGCTAACAAATCTGGTACGCTAGAAAGGTATATTGCTCCTTTGGTGGATTACTCCTCTACATCGAAGGACCCTACAAAAAGCTCACGCCACTACGCATCGATTATGTCTACATGCTCCTTAAGAAATGAAAGTTTAGCCTCAAAGAGTGTTTGGATACCTTTCTGTTCAGACAGGCCGGGCTATAATCGTCTTGATTAGTAGCCGTCCACCAGCCTGACAGAAAGTATTTTGCTAGCTATTAGCGGGCGTTTTAGAGTTTAGACTGGTTACGACTGCATAGGCGGCGTTAACGGAAATTGGTTCAGCTACTCTACTGTTTTATAGGCGTTTTGGATACCCCGAAAACAGATCAGAGAGTTGGGAATCCCAACTTTCGATGTAGTCTCGAAGTGATCTCGATATAGTCCTTCTCGTTTTCGCTTGTCAGGATACCGTGTCTGATAAAGAAATCAAGTATTACAAGCGCACAGTTCGGCTTGAATTCCGCTTTACCCATCGCTTCTTGAACTTCCTTGATACTCCAAAGGTAGAATTCTTCCACCTCGTCATCGCAGGGTTTGGGAACGACGTCTTCGGGAAGTTCGAGGTCGTAGACATACTGACACTCGGGCTGCAGCAATCTTGTCTCTCCTCCAGCCCTCTCATCGCGGATGTAGCAAAAGGTGACTGTGCCACATGCCCTTGCTCTCTCACGAACCAGTGCTTCTGGTAACGAAGCTTCCTCTTCACATTCTCTGACTAAACCCTCGAATGGAACTTCTCCGGAAGCAATCCCCCCAGCAACAGCGTTATCAAGCATTCCACCATATGTCTGTTTGTTCCTTGCTCGCCTGGGAATCCATATCTTCATTGAGCCATCTTTCAACCGCACGAAAGCCGTCATGTGGACTCCGTAAGTGACCACTCCCAACAACGGACTGGCACAACGCTCCACGTTGAATAACAGCTCGCGGTTGCGGCCATATACAGGGTAGAGTTCGTTCCTCCACTTTTGCAGCACTTGGAAGTGTTTTGTCTCGCGCATAGCTGCCACTGTTCGCATGACCACATGGCTGCGCTCCGCTTCAGTGGCACCGGTGGTGAGTGTCAGAGTGCGCTCGTCATCGTCGATGGCCCAATCAGTGAGGTCTCGGAAAATTTCAGCGACAGATGACAGGATATATCCAACTGCATAATCATGGTTGGCGACCCGGAGCTGGTAATACGCTGAAATGCTCGCGACGTAGGCTGCGGAGTCACTCTGATAATACGGGAAGCTACTGAGTTTAGACAAGATCTGGATGCGTAGTTCTGAAGGTAGAATTCACCTGTCGCAGTCATCCACGAGATCAAGGTTTGACTTCGCCATTGTGGATGAAGTAAACTGAGTTGAAGTGCCGTCCTGCCTGAGTGCCAATTCCGCCTTATCGATAGCATAAGGCTAACAGGTTAGGAAAAGCGCGGACACCTGCTTTAACAAGACTCCAAAGAAACATATCGCCATGATTTGCCGGCCCAGAAATCAATAAACCGTCCAATTGCATTTTCAAGGCCTACAATTGGACAGCACCCTTTGGTGATTACCATGCAATAGCGATAGCAGTCATACTGACGCCCCTTTCTTTCGCAACGGCCTCGACCGGTTGATAGTTTCCGAATTTGTCTCATTGAACCACCATTTTGACCTCAAGTCTGCTACAGATCCGAAGCGCCAACTGGCCTACCCTTTTTTACTTCACTACCTATGATAAGCGGAATATCCCTTGACCCGTTAATTCGCGTCTAACGGTTATCGATAAGAACTGGAGCTGAATTTAACGCCGTACGGAGGAATAAAGCTTTTGATTAAATATACACGCCTAATTTTAGGAGCTAAGTCGCTCGATATGAGTGCCTAATACTAAGTATGCTGAACAAAATCTATATCAATTCTAGCACGATTAGAAGGCATTATAGTAGGTAATTATTTAATGGAATCTATATAGGTGCAAGCGTGATATTCGCGCACGGACCACTTAGTGACGCTGACGGGTAGCGTATCCCTTAACCCGTTGAGGCGCAACGCCAAGCTGGCTCGTGCATGAACACCCGGTATATTGTATCGATAGTGGATCATCGATCGTATCGAGATAAGATTAGATTTTTGCCTAATGTCAACGTACGGTTGTCTGGCTAGTGCTTTTATCAATATTCAATACTTATCAATAAAGATTTAATATTTCTCAACAGCATCATAATAGATTAAAAAGCGTTTAAATATCTATATTATTATTCAATAATATGTTATTATGGTGTTAATACTGAATCCTTATCGATAAGTATTGAATATTGATAAGCACTGGACATGGCTCAGAGGCACTAAAATACTGGTCGAAATTAGATAGCGGGATATGCCTCCTCCAGGGCTTCAAGCTGAGAATTCATGGGATGCAATTGCTCTACGTTTTACAGCAAGTGACAAGTGTTAAAAGTAATGCAATATAAGTTTGCCAGGCTCTAAAAGTAACTCGTGTTTCGATCAGCCAGGAAGTTCTGCAAGAGGAATCTCACCGGTTTCCCCTGTATCACTGCTTCGCAGCTCTTCAGAAATAAGTACATGCCCAGCACTCACCACCTCCTCAACGATCTGCTTAAGCTTTGTAGGTGAGAAAGATGTCACCAGATCCGTAATACCAACCGAGCCATCGACAAGCTTGTGGATGCTTTGCCGCACGGAAGAGTTCCTATAGATTACTAGCTGATCCTCTAAATCATTCCTTGTCAAAAGTTGTCTCCGTGGCGTTGCCCAGAATAATTGCTGGAATATTATGATCAAGTCGCAGATTAACTTGATGGTTAACCTGACATAAAGTGGGGCGGTCAGCGGTCCTACGAGGTCGATTATGGATGCGGCACTGGCACGGGTGGTATAGCTTTGCGTGGCCTCGCGGAAGCTTCTAGTAATGTAATCTTTCGTAAAGAGTACGGATTGTCCTGGTAGGTTCCATATTACCATGCAGTGATGGAAGACACGCTCGAAATAACTGTCTAGGACCACCGCTTTGAAGGGATTGAATGGCAGTGCGCAGCCAATCAGGACGTTCTTAAAGTATGAGGTTGGCAGATCTTTAACGCAGGCTGGAAGTCAAATATTAGCTGCAGCCCCCATAAGCACATGCAGAAGTAATTGCCTACACTCTCGCTTTTGGGTTGCAACCACCCCTTGTGCTCGGACCCACACATCTTTGAGCGTTGGCTTGACAATAGCAGCTGTCTCGATCACTAATTTCCGGACAAGTCGGTCGTCTGTGATTACCGCTTCAGCAAACTTACAAAACTCAACCCGCTTTCTTTAATCAGTGGTGTTTTTTTGGGAGCTCACCCTTTTTAGATACTGCCTGAACTTTAACGCCTTTCCCTGTTGCATTCTCCAAATCGGTACGAAAAACTTCAACAAAGCTGCTTGCATCCTGCTTTGCTCGTTGCCGTTCCCATTCAGTGGGGTGGTCTTCGTCACCCGCAATCTCATCAAGCTTATCTCTTACCAATTTATCAAATTTTGTCAATACAAAGACTAAAGGGATTCCCTTGTCTTGGAAGAATTTGAAAAATGTATTCTCCGCTGTCTGGAGCGGCCTGACATCTTCTAGGGAAATGCAATACCTACATTGATGCATCGTTAGCCACCAAGACACAAATGGGAGCATTATGCCGAACCATATACAGTGCAGCTGTTCTGACAGCGTAGCCTGCTTGCTCCTGTAATTTATGAAATCTGTGACTGTCTTTAAATTTTCCGTTTCTCCAGCTTCAAACCCACGTGAATCATGTATGATGAGGGCGCTGTTCCTGTTGTCGTCCGCAATGGGGTCCCAGATACTGTGTTTGCCGCTACCCTCACCCCTGTGCTTTACCTGGGCCTTGACACCACTATTAGTAAGGTCTCGAGGTGCTTGGAGCGCAATAGGGGCTTCGACGCTTGGTGTGGATGGAGCTCACATCTTCATCGTTTAAGCCGAATACCTTTCCTAGCAAGGTTGACTTGCCCACGCCAGCTCGTCCGATAATGCATATCCGGAATTTTCTACATTCATGTTCGTAGTCCTCTATTTCAGCCGTATCCCTTGGAATATGAGCCATCGTACGTTTCGAGGAGTTGTTGGAAATAATTTAAGAATTGTAGCTCAAAAACTATCTGGTGGCATACCAACGCAACTATCGGATCCCGAGCACAGATCTAGAAATAAAGGCGCCTTGCCTCCAGGCATCTATAGGTTCGCAATGCTGCGGCACGCTCATGCGCCACTGAAGGCGTATACTTCCGGTAACACGACAGAGGCCGGATATGAAAGATCACGCGAGAAATGTGACGAAGCGACATCGGAAGTTGTCAGCGAATTATCATGAGGCTGCGGTGAAACCAAGATTTCAGCTTGGGTTAGTGTGTGGAGGCTGGGCGAAATCTCAAGCCATGCCGTTGAAGCCACTTCTCGTTTTAGTCGAATGGCTTATTGAACAAACCACTCCATTGGATAGCAGCTTCTGCATTTCAGAGTTTGTTGCCTCAACCCGGAACACAGTGGCCTAATCCTGGAAAAGGGAAGGCAGAATTAAGGCAATTCTGTTGGCTCGAGGCAGACAGAACCCTTCCAGGAAACCACCCTCATGCACCGACACCAGGCCAATAGAATGGCGTCTAGTAATCAGGTTAGACATTAGCGCATTATATTTCTCACCGATTGTGACAGGCCTACCAAAAGTCTGAGAGAAACTGCCTTGGGAAACCCCGAGGATGGTTCGAGGCAAATTTATTTCCACAATATCCCAAAAGAGACAATCTAAAGCGGGCTTTTATACCGTCGCTTCGTCAATGAAGTCCAGATCCGCCACAATATACTCCTGAGGATCAGTCTTGCCCCTCATCAGATGCATAGAAAATTCCATAACTAGCAATATAATGAAAGTAACGACAAATGCCCATCCTAAACCGGCTAGAGCATCGGCTATTTCCTTTCTATCAACCAGTCAGTATAAAAAGAAGCTATGGAAGGAGTCGATGGCGCTGACCCCAATTGAACCCAGTGGCCGCTTAAACCTCCGCCAGGAATGGTGGTAAACCCATCTAACTGCGGAATATCATCTCTACTCGGATATACAAAAGTTAGCAATCAGACAATTCGGAACGGTCCGATGAGATACTGACCTTGCAAGGAAGCCTGTTAGGATCATTCCAACCAAGCCACCAATCGCATGAACTGCGAAAATATCAAGACTATCCCAGAAATATTTGCTCAGATCGAGAGCTATATTACAGAACAACGCTCCTAGTATTCCGAATAGTGGGGAAAGGGATACGGGAACCTGGAAAGCGGAATAGTCAGTCAAGAAACTGGGTTTGCGAACTGATTGAGAACGAACATAGCCTGCCGCCGGAGTAATTGCCACAAGCCCCGCAACGGCACCATTACAGAATGTGATGATTGAGTACTGCCGAGTAGATAATCGTGCGGGCTCGCTTGTGTCACGGTTGGCCTGAAACCACACTAGAGCCATTCCAAGAAGACAGGCCGTGACCCCTCCTGCGCAGGCCGCAATGTGGGTTGACATGCAAGCAGATACAGCTCTCATGTTGGATCCTAGAGCAGACCCACCGTTGAACCCGAACCATCCTATCCAGAGAAAAGCAGTACCAAGCACAACATTTGTTACGTTGTGATGCCCAGTCCTCTGAATTTGAATTGAAGTGACCCCCTGGCGGTTACGTATTCTCCAAATTCGGAGTCTGTGAAAGACTGAATATGCTGCAGCACTAGCTCCCGAGCAGATGTGAACGGGTGTACCCCCAGCGAAGTCTAAGGTTCCCCAATGGTTGGACCATCCCTCGGGACTCCACGTCCATCGTGCTATTGGATCATATACGCAAGTGCTCCATATAACGATGAAAATGAGGAAAGTACCCGGTCGTGACTTTTGAACAACGGCACCGCTTACGAGTGATGCACTGGTAATTATTAGCCTACGTTAGCTAGATTGTGAGACTGCTACTCAAGGGTCCCTCGAAACTTACGTGAAGCAGGCAAACATGCCTTGATACAAGGCGTAGAGCAGTTCTGGTATTTGAGGACCCGAAGGATTGCCTACTGGCTTCAGGAGGACGTTGTGAAGTGCAATACCATCTCGACCTCCCCAGAACCGGGTGGATGATGAAGAAAATGTTGCTGAGTAGCCCCATAAATACCACTTGAAGGTGATTCTCAGCAGAATTGTCAACAATATTGTCGAGGTGTTCGAGACTTACTTGAAGTCCGATGACTGTTGTTGTCATTACTGGAAGCCAAATCATTGACAATGTTGATCGGCGTTCAGTAGTTCCCGAATAGAAAAGAGCAGCTCCTGGTACCATGAGGAGAACTAGAGCGCTGGAAATTAACATCCAAGCTATGTCGGCACCCTTATGTTTCCGATTAATAAGAATCTGAATTGCTAAAAGTGAAATTCATGGGCCGGTATTCACCTGAAAATACAGAAATGGTTGATCATGAACTTGTTGAGCCGTAGCTGTGACATTATATTTCAGTGCTGGGATGACGTCGAACTTGAAAGTATCACTCATTGTTACTCGGGTTTAGAAGAACAAGCGTAGACTATTAGTTGAAGGACGTCTGTTTCGTGTAAGTAATATGGGGGAAGGCGGTATCCAAATCGTAGCATGATTAGGGGAAGTGAGAAGGTGTG
>Ga0307515_10006981_pt1 | contig 22422 bp, 19 predicted proteins | sample 17_EM_MG_FD_194513 | JGI IMG/M metagenome (GOLD analysis project Ga0307515, IMG submission 194513) | Populus trichocarpa ectomycorrhiza microbial communities from riparian zone in the Pacific Northwest, United States - 17_EM | ecosystem: Host-associated > Plants > Roots > Unclassified | place...
CGGACTCGTCGTCCTCGAACCCGGCGACGGCCTGGGCCCCGACACCACCATCGGCCTCGGCCTCGCCCGCTCCGACCTCGGCCACATGGAAACCGTCCCGCGCGGGGCGATGTCCTACGGCCAGATTCTCGACGGCGCTCCAGGGGGCGAGGGCGGCGAGATCGTCCACCCCGACCTGTTCGCCGAGGACGCCCTCGACCCGCGCCACCGCGAGGTCGCCGTACGCCTCGGCTATGCGGCCAGCTATGCGCTGCCCCTGGCGACCGACGCGGCCGGGCGGCTGGGTGCCGCCGTGTGGCTGTACGACGAGCCCGCCGAGCCGGTCGAGCGGCAGCGCCACCTCGTCGGCCTGTACGCCCGGTACGCCACCGAGCACCTCGCCCGGGTCCTCGAAGTCGAGCGCACGCGCGCGTGCATGACGACCATCGCCGAGGAGCTGCTGCCGTCCCGGCTCCCCCGCGTGGCCGGTGTGCAGCTCGCCGCGCTGCACCGCACGGGTCCGCGCGGCGGCGGCGACTGGTACGACGCGCTGCCGCTGCCCGATGCCGCGCTCGGCCTCGCGGTCGGCTCGGTGACCGGTTCCGGGCCGAGCGCGATCGCCGCGATGGGCCGGCTGCGCGCGTCCCTGCGGGCGTACGCGGTGATGGAGGGCGAGGACCCGGTCGCGGTCCTGTCCGATCTCGAACTGCTCCTCAGGCTCACCGAGCCCGCCCGCTCGGCCACCGCCCTGTTCGCCTACTGCGAGCCCGCGCTGCGCAAGATCACCCTGGCCGGCGCCGGCCACAGCCCGCCGCTCCTGGTCGGCGAGCGGCGCACGGAGTTCGTCGAGACCTCCGTGTCCGCGCCGCTCGGCATGCTGGCCTGCTGGGAGGCGCCGAGCGTGGAGCTGGAGGCGGAGCCCGGCGAGACGGTGCTGCTCTACACGGACGGGCTGCTGCACCGCACCGGCGACCCCATGGACCGCGCCTTCGCCCGCCTGCACGCGGCGGCGGCGAGCGTCCCCAAGGCGCTGCGCGACGACCCGGCCCAGATCGCCGAGCACGTCCTGCGGACCGTCCTGCCGGACGGCCTCGACACGGCCGACAGCGACGAGGACGTCGTCCTCCTGGCGGCTCGCTTCGAGTAGTCGCCGGGAAGCCATGTGTAACAGGCCATACGGCCCTGGGCCCCCTTCCGTACGACCGTACGATGGACGGGGTCCAGTGCCGTATCTAGGAGGATGACCGTGGCCGACGAGCTCACCCCGGCTGTGCCGGATTCTGCTGCTACCGCAGCGGGCCCGGAAGCTGAGTCTGAGGAGCCGATCAAGAAGCGGAAGAACGCCCTGTACCCGGGCGTGTCCGACGAGTTGGCCGAGAGCATGAAGTCCGGCTGGGCCGACACCGAGCTGCACGATCTGCGGCCCGTCGAGCAGGTCGAGCACACCGCCCGCCGCCGTGCCGCGCTCTCCGCGCGCTTCCCGGGCGAGCGCCTGGTGATCCCCGCGGGCAACCTGAAGATCCGCTCGAACGACACCGAGTACCCCTTCCGGGCGTCGGTCGAGTACGCGTACCTGACGGGCAACCTCACCGAGGACGGCGTCCTCGTCCTGGAGCCCACCGCCGAGGGTCACAAGGCGACGATCTACCTCCTGCCGCGCTCCGACCGCGAGAACGGCGAGTTCTGGCTCTCCGGCCAGGGCGAGCTGTGGGTCGGCCGCCGCCACTCCCTCACCGAGGCCGAGCAGCTCTACGGCATCCCCGCGTCCGACGTCCGCGAACTGCCCGCCGCCCTGCGCGAGGCCACCGGCCCGGTGCGCGTCGTGCGCGGCTACGACGCCGGCATCGAGGCCGCGCTGACCGACAAGGTCACCGCCGAGCGCGACGAGGAACTGCGGGTCTTCCTCTCCGAAGCACGCCTGATCAAGGACGAGTTCGAGATCGCCGAGCTGCAGAAGGCCGTCGACTCGACGGTCCGCGGCTTCGAGGACGTGGTGAAGGTCCTCGACAAGCCCGAGGCCAAAACCGAGCGCTACATCGAGGGCACGTTCTTCCTCCGCGCGCGCGTGGAGGGCAACGACATCGGCTACAGCTCGATCTGCGCCGCGGGCCCGCACGCGTGCACCCTGCACTGGGTGCGCAACGACGGCCCGGTCCGCTCCGGCGACCTGCTCCTCCTGGACGCCGGTGTCGAGACGTACACCCTGTACACCGCCGACGTCACGCGCACGCTGCCGATCAACGGCCGCTTCAGCGACATCCAGAAGCAGGTCTACGACGCCGTCTACGAGGCCCAGGAGGCCGGTATCGCGGCGGTGCAGCCGGGCGGCAAGTACCGCGACTTCCACGACGCGGCGCAGCGCGTGCTGGCCGAGAAGGTCGTCGAGTGGGGTCTCGTCGAGGGACCTGTGGAGCGTGTCCTGGAGCTGGGCCTCCAGCGCCGGTGGACGCTGCACGGCACGGGTCACATGCTGGGCATGGACGTCCATGACTGCGCCGCCGCGCGGACCGAGACGTACGTCGAGGGCACCCTGGAGCCCGGCATGGTCCTCACGGTGGAGCCCGGCCTGTACTTCCAGGCGGACGATCTCACCGTCCCCGAGGAGTACCGCGGCATCGGCGTCCGCATCGAGGACGACATCCTGGTCACCGAGGACGGCAACCGGAACCTGTCCGACGGCCTGCCCCGCACCTCGGCCGAGGTCGAGGGCTGGATGGCGTCCCTCAAGGGCTGACGACTGACGACTGCCAACTGATAGAAGACTGATGGCCGGGCACACCTGCGGTGCCCGGCCATTCGTGTGCCGATCGCATGCCTAGGGGGAGGCTTTTTTCATGAACGCGCCTAGGGGGAGGGCTTTTTCGTGAACGACTTCTGGTCCGGCGTCGGTGTCGACCTGCATCTGGAACCCGACTCGGAGGGCGGCCGCCGGGTCGGTCTCGAACGCGCACTCCGGGACGCCGTACGAGACGGCCGGCTCGCCCCGGGGACCCGCCTCCCGGCCACCCGCCGCCTCGCGACCGAACTGGGCGTCTCCCGAGGCACCGCGAAGGCGGCCTACGACCAGCTCGTCGCCGAGGGCTACCTGACCGCGCGCCAGGGCTCGGGCACCGAGGTCGCGCGACTGCCCTCCGTCGACGCGGAGGCACCGGGCGCGGCGGCACGCACGCGTGTCCCCCGTTTCGACCTACGGCCCGGCAGCCCCGACGTCGGCACGTTCCCGGCGGCGGCCTGGCTGCGCTCACTGCGCCGCGCGATCGCGACGGCACCCTCCTTGGCGTACGACTACGGGGATCCGCGCGGCCGTATCGAACTGCGCACCGCGCTCTCGGGGTACCTGGGGCGGGCGCGCGGGGTGATCGCGCCGCCGGAGCGGATCGTGATCACGTCCGGCTATGTGCAGGGACTCGCGCTCCTCACGCGCGTGCTCGACGGTTCCAGGGTGGCCATGGAGGACCCGGGGCTGCCGTTCCACCGGGAGGTGGTGCGGCACAACGGCGGGCGCGTGGTGCCCGTACGGGTCGACGAACGGGGCGCCCGCGCCGACGAGTTGGGGGACGCGGCGGCCGTGGTGGTGACACCGGCCCACCAGTACCCGACCGGCGTGACGCTGCACCCGGAGCGCCGACGGGCGCTGACCGACTGGGCACGCGCGCGCGGAGGCCTGATCGTCGAGGACGACTACGACGGGGAGTTCCGCTACGACCGCCAGCCCGTGGGCGCGCTCCAGGGGATGGCACCGGGCCAGGTCGCGTACCTGGGGACCGCGTCCAAGACGCTCGGACCCGCACTGCGGCTCGGCTGGATGGTGCTGCCGCCGCACCTGGTCGACGCGGTCGCCGACGCCAAGCTGCACAGCGACCACCACACCGAGACCATCGGCCAGTTGGCGCTCGCCGAACTGATCGACAGCCATGCCTACGACCGGCACGTGCGCGCTTGCCGGTTGCGGTACCGGCGCCGCCGGGACCAGCTCCTCGGCCGGCTGGGGGCGCACGCAAACGTTTACGGCATCGCGGCCGGGCTGCACGCGCTGGTGGAGGTCGCCGACGAGGAGGCGGCGCTCGCGCGGGCCGAGGAGGAGGGGCTCGCGGTCGGGCGGCTCGGGGAGCACTGGCACGCGGCGGGAGGCGGCGAGGGGCGGCCTCAGGGGCTTGTGGTGGGGTACGGGACACCCAGGGAGCGGGTGTATCCGGAGGCGCTGGAGGTGTTGGGGCGGGTGCTGGAAGGGGCGTGAGAAGGGGGGGGGGGTTTGGGGTGGGGCTTGGGCTTGGGCGGTCCGGGGCGAGCGTGTTGGATTGGGCCACTGAAAGAGTGAGTGATTGGGCCTCTTGAAGGGCCCAACCTCGTCCTACCGTCGTACACATGACGAACGCACTCGTCCCGCCCGCGGGCCCGCAACGCACCCTCGCACTCGCCCAGTTGACCAACTCGGTCGGTGACGGCGCCTACTACGTGACCTCGGCGCTGTACTTCACCCACGTCGTCGGGCTCGCCCCCGCGCGCGTGGGCCTCGGGCTCACCCTCGCGTGGGCCGTCGGTTCGCTGGTCGGGGTGCCGCTGGGGCGGCTGGCGGACCGGCGTGGACCGCGCGGTACGGCGGTGCTGCTGGCGCTGGCCACGGGGCTCGCGGTGGCGTCCTTCCTCGTCGTACGGGGATTCGTGCCGTTCGTGATCGCCGCGTGTGCCTACGCGTCCGCGCAGTCGGGGCTCGCGGCGGCCCGGCAGGCGCTGCTGGCGGGGCTGGTGTCCGCCGGGGAGCGGACCGGGCTGCTGGCACACCTCCAGTCGACGCTGAACGCCGGTCTCGCGGTGGGCGCGGGTCTCGGCGGGCTCGCGCTGCGGGCGGGGACGCGGTCGGCGTACCTCGGGGTGTTCGCGCTGGACGCGGTGAGCTTCCTGGTGTGCGCGGGGCTGTTGGTGCGGCTGCCGTCGGTGCGGGGCGTCCAGGTGCGGAAGGCGGGCGGGCTCGGCGTGCTGCGGGACCGGCCGTACGTCGTCGTCACGCTGCTCAACACCGTGCTGCTGCTGCGGATGCCGTTGCTCAGCCTCGGGCTGCCGCTGTGGATCGCGGAACGGACGGACGCGCCGACCTGGCTGGTGTCCGCGCTGTTCGTGCTGAACACCGGGGCGGTGATGGTCTTCCAGGTGCGCACGGCCCGCGGGATCACGGGGCTCGCGTCGGCCACGCGCGCGGTGCGGCGGTCCGGCTGGATCATGCTGGCGGCCTGCGCGGTGTTCGCGCTGTCGGCGGGCGCGTCGCCGTGGGTGGCCGTGGGGGCGCTGGTGGTCGGGGCGGTGCTCCAAGTGGCCGCCGAGATGGGGCAGTCGGCGGGTTCCTGGCAACTCTCCTTCGAGCTGGCGCCTGTTGACCGGGTGGGCGAGTACCAGGGCTTCTTCGGGACCGGTGTCACCGTGGCCAGGACGATGGGTCCCCTGGTGCTGACGTCCCTCCTCCTGGAGTGGGGGACGCCGGGGTGGCTGCTGCTGGGCGGGGCGACGGTCGTGGCGTCGTACGCGATGGGGCCGGCGGTGCGGAGGGCGGCGGGTGCGGGTCGTGAGGCGGGCGAGGAGGCGGGCGATGCGAATGGGGCGAACAGGCAGCCCGCACTGGCGAGTTGACCAGTACGGGTCCGATCACGCCACCTATGCCGGTGACTGACCGGTATCGGTCCTCTTCAGGTTCAGGCGGCCCACGCCGGCGACTTGACCGGTAGAGAGTCCAGGAACAGCGCGCCCGCCAGGAGCCCCGCACTTCCGCGAGGGCTCCACGCGCGCGTGTGGAGGTCGTTGTCGAAGGCGATCAGGGCTTCCGCGCCCGCCGGCGTCGCCGTGCCGCCCGCCTCCAGGACGCCCCGGGCCCCCGCCTGGACGTGCCGCAGGCCCAACGGGCCCACGGCGTGCAGGAGTTCGGTGTCCTGGAGGGTGGACATCACCGTGAGCAGGGCGTCCAGGCGGGCCTGTGTCTCCGTCGCCCCGGCCGCGCGGGTCGTGGCGAGGGTGTCCAACGCCCGCCGTACGTGCGGGAATCCGGCCTTCGCCTCGCCCCGCGCACCGGCCGCGCCGTACTTCGCCGAGATCGACGAGCCGCGCGAGGCCTTGCGCGGGGCGCGGCGGTCGGGGTGGGCGGCGATGCGCTTCGCGGTCGCGGCGACGTCCTTGGCCCCCGCGTGGGGGTCCAGGGCGGCCGCCGCGACCAGGAGGCCCAGCGCCCACAAGGCGCCGCGGTGGCCGCCGCCCGCGAGCGCCACGGAGTGCTCCGTGCAGCGGCCGATCGCGCCGAGTTCCGCGCGGAGCACGGAAGTTGGCTCGCCGGTACGGCGGGCGGCGGCCGCCATCGCCGCGAGGCCGGGTGTCAGCGCCTTGGCGGACCAGCGCAGGGCGACGTGGTCCACCCGGGTCGTACGGGCGGCCAGGTCGCGCGGGTCGGGCAGGCCCGGCTTGGGAGCCAGTGCCAGTTGCCCGGTGAGCGCGTCCACGGCGGCTCGCGCCAGTGCCTCGTCCTCGCGGCTCTGCATCGTCGTACCTTACGAGGAGGCGGAGGCCGAAGGGGAGGGGCTGTCGCTGGGCGGAGTGCCCGTCGGGGCGTCGCTCGGGGGCGTACCGCCTCCGCCGCTGCCGGCGCCCGTGCTCTCGGCATCCGGGTCGACGCCGAGGGTCAGTGAGCCCTTGTAGCCCTTGGACGGGTCCTTCTTGTGTACGGCCTTGAGGGTGAGCAGGCCGCTGGCGGCGCCACCGCCGTCGTAGACCATGTCGTCGGCGAGGACGGTGTACGAGCCCGTGTGCTTGGCATACGGGTCGAGGGTGAAGATCTCCTCGGCTATGTCGTCGGCGAAGAACAGTTGGCCGGTGTAGTTGACCTTGCCGCCCTCGTAGGTGCCGTCCTCCTTCTCACCGCCGGTGTGCACCTTGACGTGGATGTGGCAGGTGCGGGGCGTGTACCAGCCCGGGAAGATCGTCTCGAACTTGACGACCCCGTTGGCGTTGGCGACCTGGTAACCCCGCAGGTAGGTGAGGTCGTTGGCGGAGTCGCCCTCCTCGCTCTCCGCGGGGGCCGAGCCGCCGGGGTTGGCGGTGGTATAGCCGGAGTAGTAGCCCCAGGCGTCGCAGTGCCAGATCTCCACGGCCGCGCCCTTGACCGGGGTGCAGCCGTCGGTGGCGTCGACGACGGTCAGCCGCAGGGTGAGCGGGACGCCCGCCTTGCCCTCGGTGATGTCCTTGCGCACCAAGGCACCGTCGAGGTAGTAGGGGCCCTCCGTGACGCTCGTCATCAGCGTCATGCACTCGCTGCTGGTCGAACTGGCCGAAGCCGAGGCCGTCGTGTCCGCGTCGGTCGTCGTGTCGGCGGTGTCGGCGAACGCCGACTGGAACCCGGCGGCCACCAGCCCGCCCGCCGCGACCGTCCCGCCGGTCACCGCGAGGGCGCGGCGCCGGCTGATGGTTTTGTCCTTGTGGTTTCCCGTCATGCTCGCGAAGTTATGGACGGCAGCCGTCAGGGGCATGAGCATGCGCTGTGCGCAAGGTAAGAATGCTCAGAAAGCTGAAACCGGCGGGAACCTCCCGGCTACACCGCCATCAGCGGCGCGTCCTTCCGCCACTTCAGGATCTTGTCGAAGCTCACCACCGCGCCGCCCACACCCGGCTTGTTGCCGATGTGGACGTGGTCGGCGAGTTCCTGGATGAGGCACAGGCCGCGGCCGTTCTCGGCCTCGCTCGGGGCCGGGCGGACGGACTGCGTGCGGGCGAAACCGGGGCCCGAGTCCGCGACTTCGATACGACACTTCTCGCCGTCGAGGTACGCGGTGACCCGGTACGCCTCCGTGGGCGCGCCGTGCGCGGTGTCGCCGCCGTGCTCGACGGCGTTGGCGCACGCCTCGCTCAGGGCGACGGAGAGGTCGTAGGAGATGTCCGGGTCGACGCCCGCGGTCTCCATCGTGCCGAGGAACAGTCGCCGGGCGAGTGGCACGCTCGCGGCCTCGCGCCTCAGATGGAGTGACCACCAGATGCTCATGCTCCAGCCTCCCGGCCGCGGCTCGACATAGTGATACCTATTGCCGCCAGTGCCCCTGTGTAAGCACGGAGTTGACGTGATGCCGCCCATATGGGCGATGCGTCCCAAACGTAATTGGTGTATCCGGAGGTAGCTCACGCCGGAGAGTGATCTTTGTGAGCTACGACACACTATGGCCTCGATGTTGCGGACCTGCCGTAGGGCGGCAATAAGGCCGGTGCGATGATGAGCCCGCCATGACTGCCCCCCACCCACGTACGGCGCGCTCCGGAGGTGAACTCCGGGTCCTGCGGGCCGCGGTGTTCGCCGCGGTCTGTGTCGTGCTGGCCGCGGCCGGTCACGCCATCGCCTCCTGCGCCACCGTTCCGCTGTGGACAGTGGGCGCGGGCTTCCTCGCGACCTTCCTCGTCGTGGCGCCGCTCGCCGGGCGGGCGCGCTCGCTGGCGGGGATCGTGGTGCCGCTCGCGGTCGGACAGACCGTGCTGCACACGCTGTTCGGGCTCGGGCAGAGCACGGGTACGTCGGCCACCGGCACCTTGTCGGCCTCCGACGCCACGCTCGTCGCGCGCGCCGCACATCTCCTGTGCGGGACCACCGCCGCGGGGATCAGCCCGGCGCAGGCCCACCAGATCCTCACCGACGCGCGGCTGTTGCCGGCCTCGGGCGCGATGGGTTCGAGCGGCTCGATGAGCTCCATGGGGTCGATGCATCACCCGGCGGACGCCATGTCCGCCTCCGCCGGCTCCTCGATGTCGCTGTTCCCGTCCCTGTCCATGCTGCTCGGTCACGTCCTCGCGGCGCTCGCCGCGGGCTGGCTGCTGCGGCGCGGGGACCTGGCGCTGCTGCGTCTGATGGAACTCTCGGCGCATGGAGTCGCGGAAGGGGCGCTCGTACGGTCCCTGCGCGGGGCCCTCGCCCTGGTGCGCGCCCTGCGGGCCGGGCTGCCGGGGGCGCCCGAGGCGGGCCCGCGTCCGCGTCGTAGCGCCGTCTTCGCGCCGCCCGCGCCGCACACCGCCGCGCTCCAGCACTCGGTGATCCGCCGCGGCCCGCCGGTCGCCGCCGCACACGCCCTCGCCGCCTGACGCGACGCGACCACCGACCCGCACTCCCTTCTGTGCGTGAAGAGGCCGCCGTCGTGCGGCACACGCGCGTGCCTGTGTTCTCCCGCCGGGAAACCCCGATGCACCTGGGACACCACGCGCCCCTCTTCACCACCGGAACTCACTCGAACTCGAAGTGGAGTGCTCCTTTCCATGAAGACCATGCCGTCCATCACGACCTCTCGTATCGCCGCCGCCGCTGCCGTCGCCGGCTCGGCCGTGCTCGTCCTGTCCTCGCCCGCCTTCGCGCACGTCTCCGTGCAACCGGAGGGCGCGGCCGTCAAGGGCGGCTACGCGGTCGTCGACTTCAAGGTCCCGAACGAGCGTGACGACGCCTCGACCACCAAGCTGGAAGTCACCTTCCCGACCGAGCACCCGCTGGCCTCCGTGATGCCGGAGCCGATCAGCGGCTGGACCGTCAAGGTCACCAAGTCGAAGCTCGCGAAGCCCGCCGAGATGCACGGCGAGACGATCACCGAGGCCGTCACCAAGGTCACCTGGACCGCGACCGGCAAGGGCGTCGAGCCGGGCTACTTCCAGAAGTTCCCGGTCTCCGTCGGCATGCTGCCCACGGACGCCGACCAGCTCGTCTTCAAGGCGCTGCAGACGTACTCCGACAAGGATGTCGTGCGCTGGATCGAGGTGCAGAAGGACGGCGAGGAGGAGCCCGAGAACCCGGCTCCGACGCTCACCCTGACCTCCGCCTCCGCCTCGGGCGCGACCGCCGAGGACGCCTCGGAGAAGACCGAGACCACCGCTTCCGACTCCACCTCGTCGTCCGCCGACTCTTCCGACACCACCGCCCGCGTCCTCGGCGTGGTCGGCATCGCCGTCGGCGCGGCGGGCGTGGCGTACGGCGTTCTCGCCGGCCGACGGCGTACGACCGTCTGAGGCCCGTTCACTCATGGCGCGCACAGGGGTCCGTGCGACTCTTGCGTACGACCCCGGTGCGCGCCGGAGCTCTCACAACTGGGACATTTCTCTATGCGCAAGAAGACGTTCGCGGCGGCCGTTCTGCTCGCCGCCGCCACCCTGACGCTCTCCGCCTGTGGGAGCGGCGACGACAGCCAGAGCCCCGTCTCCGTGGTCTCCGAGGACACCGCGACGAAGGCCGCCACCGTCCTCGACACCCCGTTCGAGAAGCCGGACCTGGTCCTCACGGACACGCACGGCAAGAAGTACGACCTCCGCGCGGAGTCCAAGAACCGGCCGACGCTGATCTACTTCGGCTACACCCACTGCCCCGACATCTGCCCGCTGACGATGAACAACATCGCCGTCGCCAAGAAGTCGCTGTCCAAGGCCGAGCAGGACAAGCTGCTGGTCGTGTTCGTCACCACCGACCCGGCGCGGGACACCCCGTCGGAACTCGGCAAGTGGCTCAAGGGCATCGACACCCAGTTCGTCGGCCTGACCGGCAACTTCGCCACCATCCAGGCCGGCGCCCGCACCATGGGCATCTCCATCGAACCGACCACGAAGGACAAGAACGGCAAGCTGGTCTCCGTCCACGGCACCCAGGTCGTCGCGTTCTCCCCGAAGACCAACGGCGGTTACCTGCTCTACGACCAGGACGCCACCGTCGACGACTACACCAAGGACCTCCCCAAGATCATCAAGGGGGAGAACCCGTGAGGCAGTTCGCCGTACCCGTCGCGGTGCTGACCGGCGCGCTGGTCCTCACCGGCTGCGGCTCGGACGACGCCAAGGCCCAGCTCTCCGTCAGCTCCGCCTATATGCCCCAGCCCGTCTCGGACATGGCGGCGGGCTTCCTGGACATCGCCAACAAGGGCGGTGCGAAGGACGAGTTGACCTCCGTGACCAGCGACCTCGGCCCGGTCTCCGTGCACGAGACGGTCGGCCAGGCGATGGAGGAGGTGAAGTCCCTCGCTGTGCCCGCACACGGTCAACTCGTGTTCAAGAGCGGGGGCAACCACCTGATGTTCGACAAGCTGAAGCACACCCTGAAGCAGGGCGACAGCGTGACCGTGAAGCTGCACTTTGCCAAGTCCGGCCCTCTCACGGTTGAGATGCCCGTGAAGTCGGCGACGTACAACCCCACGACCGGGCACTGAGGGAGGGACCCCACCTTGAAGACGACCATCACCCCCCGCGTCCGCAATCTGGTGCTGCTGCTCCTGGCCGTCACCGGCATGCTCTTCGCCGGGGCGGGTACCGCCTCCGCGCACGCCGCGCTGACCGGCAGCGACCCCAGTTCGGGGGTGGTGGTCGACAAGGCTCCGACGCAGATCTCGCTCACCTTCTCCGAGAAGGTGGCGACGAACAACGACTCGCTGCGCGTGCTCGACCCGAAGGGCAAACGCGTCGACGTCGGCAAACCGTCCAACGTCAGCGGTACGACGTACGCCATCCAGGTCCGCAGCGGCCTGCCCGACGGCACTTACACGGTGGCCTGGCAGGTCGTGTCGGCCGACAGCCACCCGGTCGCCGGCGCCTTCACCTTCTCCGTCGGCGCCCCCTCCAAGACCACCGTCTCGGTCTCCGACCAGGACGTGGGCGGCGGGCTCGTCGGCGGGCTGTACGGCTTCGGGCGCTACATGTCGTACGCCGGTTTCATCGTCATGGTGGGCGGCGCCGCCTTCATCCTGGCGTGCTGGCAGCGGGGCGCCGGGGTGCGCGCGCTGCAGCGGCTGGTCGTCTCCGGCTGGTTCTCGCTGACCGCGGCCACGCTGTGGCTGCTGCTCCTGCGCGGCTCGTACACGACCAGCGGGAAGTTCGGCGACATCTTCGACCTGAACCTCCTCGGGCAGGTCCTCCAGACCAAGACGGGCGCGGCGCTCGTCTCCCGGCTGCTGCTGCTCGCCGCCGCCGCGCTGTTCATCGCCGTGCTCTTCGGCGCGTACGCCCGCCCGTCTCCCACCACCACCCTGCCTGACGGCGCTTCGCGCCGACTGCCTGATTCAAGCGAGGACGAGGAGAAGCGGGACCTCACCTTCGGTCTCGCGATCGGTGGCGGTGTGGTCGCCTCGGGGCTCGCCGCGAGCTGGGCGCTGGCCGAGCACGCCTCGACCGGGCTCCAGCCGGGCATCGCGATGCCCGTGGACGTCGTCCACCTGCTGGCCGTCGCGATCTGGCTCGGCGGCCTGTCCGCCCTCCTCGTCGCGCTGTACCGGGCGCCCGCCGACAACCTGGTCGGGCGGACGGCCGTACAGAACTTCTCGCGCATCGCCTTCGGCAGCGTCCTCGCGCTCGTCGCGACCGGCATCTACCAGTCCTGGCGCCAGCTCGGCTCCTGGTCGGCGTTCACCGACACCGGCTACGGCCAGCTGCTGCTCGTGAAGATCGGCCTCGTGGCGCTGCTCGTCGGCATCGCGTCGATCTCGCGGCGCTGGACGGCACGGCTGGCGGAGACGGCCGAGGCGAGCGCGACAGTCGTCGAAGAGCGCGCGCCGGAGAAGGAGAAGGCGCACGCCAGCGCCTCCACGAAGACCGCCGACTCCAACGCTACGGCGTCCGCCGCGGCCAGTGCCTCCAGCGCTACGACCGCCGCCAAGGCCGGTGTCGCCGACGCCACCGCGTCCGCCGAGGCCGACTCCGAGGTGGCCGCCTCCACCAAGGGCGCCGATTCCGAGGGGCCCGGCGACTCCAAGCGCGCCACCCAACTCGCCCGCCAGCAGACCGCCGTGGACACCGCGCGGCAGAAGCGACTGCGGGACGCCGACCCGATCCGCTTCGGACTGCGCCGCTCGGTGCTCGCCGAGGCCGCCGTCGCCGTCGTCGTCCTCGCCGTCACCACGGCCCTGACGACCACCGAACCGGGCCGCACGGAGGAGGACGCCAAGGCGGCCAAGGCATCGTCCTCGTCCGCGGCCACGTCGTCCTCCGGCGCGCTGACCCTGGACATGTCCTTCGACACCGGAGGCACGGACGGCAAGGGTGTCATCAGGCTCGACCTCGACCCCGCGCGTGTGGGCGGCAACGAGATGCACGTCTATGTGCAGCGCCCCAACGGACGGGCCTTCGACGTCCCCGAGGTGAAGGTCGCCTTCACCCTCGCCGCGAAGAAGATCGGCCCGCTGCCCGTGACGCCCGACCGCATCGCCACCGGGCACTGGGCCGCGAACGGAATCCAGATCCCCATGGCGGGCGACTGGAAGATCTCGGTGACCGTGCGGACCTCCGACATCGACCAGACGACCGTCGACAAGAACGCGCAGATCGGCTGAACCACGCCATGCCTGACCAGTCCATTCCCGAGGCCCGGACCGTAGAGGCACCTCCCGGGGAGGCCGTTTCCGAAAACGCCTCCCCAGGGGAGGGCATTTCCCGCCGACGACTCCTCGGTACGGCCGGTGCCACCGGGCTCGTGCTCGGTGCGGCGGGCGGAGCCGTGGGGTACGCGTCCTCGCCCGCCGGGGCCACACTGCTGACCTCGCTGGGCGAGGACATGGCAATGTTTCACGGGAAACATCAGCCGGGCATCACCGAGGGCCTCCAGGCGCGTGGCCATCTCGTCGCCTTCGACCTGGCGGCGGGCGCGAGCCGCAAGGAGGCGGCGGCCCTGCTGCGCCGCTGGTCGACGACCGCCCAGCGGCTGATGGCGGGCGAGGCGGCGGCGCAGGACGACACGGAGGTCGCCCGGGACGCGGGGCCCTCGTCGCTGACGATCACCTTCGGCTTCGGCAACTCCTTCTTCTCCCGTACGGGACTGGAGAAGCAGCGCCCCGCCTCCCTCGACCCGCTCCCCGACTTCTCCTCCGACCACCTCGACAAGGCGCGCAGCAACGGCGACCTGTGGGTGCAGATCGGCGCCAATGACGCGCTGGTCGCCTTCCACGCCCTGCGCACGATCCAGAAGGACGCGGGCAGCGCGGCCAAGGTCCGCTGGCAGATGAACGGCTTCAACCGGACGCCGGGTGCCACGGCCCACAAGATGACGGCCCGCAATCTGATGGGCCAGCTCGACGGCACCCGCAACCCCAAGCCGACCGAGTCCGACTTCGACAGGCGGATCTTCGTGCCGGCGTCCGGTTCGAGCGACCCGGCGTGGATGGCGAACGGCTCCTACGCCGTCGTACGCCGTATCCGCATGCTCCTCGACGACTGGGAGAAGCTCTCGACCGGCGCCCAGGAGAACGTCGTCGGGCGCCGCAAGTCCAATGGCGCGGCCCTGTCCGGGGGCGGTGAGACGACCGCGATGGACCTGGAGAAGACCGACGCGAAGGGCGCTCTGGTCGTCCCCATCAACGCGCACGCCCGGATCGCCCGGCCCGACCAGAACGGGGGCGCGGCGATGCTCCGGCGCCCCTTCTCGTACCACGACGGCATCGCCGCCGACGGCACCCCGGACGCCGGGCTGCTCTTCGTGTGCTGGCAGGCGGACCCGTTGCGCGGCTTCGTCACCGTGCAGCGGAAACTCGACCGGGGGGATGCCCTGTCGACGTACATCCGGCACGAGGCGAGCGGTCTGTTCGCGGTGCCGGGCGGGGCGGCGGAGGGCGAGTACGTAGGGCAGCGGTTGCTGGAGGGGTGAGCCTGTCGCCCTATGGAGTGGCCGGTCCAGGAAGCGTGCTTCGGGTTCCGCAAGGCCCATTAGGGTGAGGTCATGCCAGCCAGCTACGCGTATCTCGGCCCTGAGGGCACCTTCACCGAAGTCGCCCTGCGGACGCTTCCCGAGGCGGCCACCCGGGAGTTGATCCCGTACGTGTCGGTGCAGTCCGCCCTGGACGCCGTGCGCACCGGCGAGGCCGAGGCCGCGTTCGTGCCGATCGAGAACTCCGTCGAGGGCGGCATCACCACCACCCTGGACGAGCTGGTCGCGGGCGCCCCGCTGATGATCTACCGCGAGGTGCTGCTGTCGATCACCTTCGCGCTGCTGGTCAGGCCTGGCACGAAGATCTCCGACATCAAGACGGTCTCCGCGCACCCCGCCGCCCAGCCGCAGGTCCGCAACTGGATGAAGGCGAACCTCCCGGACGCCCTGTGGGAGTCGGCGGCCTCGAACGCGGACGCCGCCCGGCTGGTCCAGGAAGGCCAGTACGACGCCGCGTTCGCCGGTGAGTTCGCCGCCGCCCGGTACGGTCTCGAAGCGCTGGAGACCGAGATCCACGACGCGGAGAACGCGCAGACCCGGTTCGTGCTGGTGGGCAGGCCCGCCCGCCCGGCGGCCCCGACCGGCGCGGACAAGACGTCGGTCGTGATCTGGCAGCGCGACGACCACCCCGGCGGACTGCGCGACCTGCTGGGCGAGTTCGCCACCCGGGGCATCAACATGATGCTGCTGCAGTCCCGCCCGACCGGCGCCGGCATCGGCAACTACTGCTTCTGCATCGACGCCGAGGGGCACATCTCCGACCGCCGGGTCGCCGAGGCGCTGAGCGGGCTCAAGCGGATCTGTCTGCAGGTGCGCTTCCTGGGTTCGTACCCGCGCGCGGACGTCCGCGTGGACGGGGTGCGGCCGCTGTTCCCGGGGACCTCGGACGAGGAGTTCCTGGCGGCGGCCGACTGGGTCACGCACTGCCAGGACGGCCGTTTCTGACCGGTGGTACCTGTGTAGCGTCCCGGTACTACCTGCGTATCTTCGTTATCCACAGAAGTTATCCACAGGTCCGCTTCTCGACCTGGGGACAAGTCGACAACGAAGTGCGATCCAGTCGACAAATCTCCCTACAGGCCGTCGATGCGTCCACCGGCACGTAGGTCACTCTTCGTCCACCTGTTTCCTTCGGGCAATCCTATGGAGCGACGCATTTCCACCCGAAAGTGAGCAGGAAGCGCGTTTGGGACAGGAATCGCCCGGCTCGCGAAACCTTTTGGAAATGATCATTTCCAGTGTCCACAGATCTTTCGCACACCCTGTGGATAACTCTTCCGGGATGTGGATTCCTGTGGACAACCGCGGCCTCAAGTCCCGTTTCCCACAAGGGATTCGAGTCAACAGGCCGCCTCGCGGCTGCCCCCATCCAGGGAGCGGGACGCCTTTTCATTGACACGTCCAGACGCACAGGAACACTCTTCGCAAATACCCCATAACTATATGTAAGCCGCAGTTTGAAATACCGAGTCGTGAGCCGGAACCCGGCACCGGTAGCCTGTTCCGCGTGATTGACCTTCGCCTGCTCCGTGAGGACCCCGACCGTGTGCGCGCGTCCCAGCGCGCCCGTGGAGAGGACGTCGCGCTCGTCGACGCTCTCCTGTCCGCCGACGAGCGACGCAGGTCGTCCGGCGTCCGCTTCGACGAGCTGCGTTCCGAGCAGAAGAGCATCGGCAAGCTCATCTCCAAGGCCTCCGGCGACGAGAAGGCCGAGCTGCTCAAGAAGACGGGCCAGCTCGCCGCCGACGTCAAGGCGGCCGACGCCGAGCAGCACGAGGCGGACGAGGAGACCAAGCGCCTCGCGCTCCAGCTCGGCAACCTCGTGCACCCCGATGTGCCCGTGGGCGGCGAGGAGGACTTCGTCGTCCTGGAGACGCACGGCACGATCCGCGACTTCGCCGCCGAGGGCTTCGAGCCCAAGGACCACCTGGAACTCGGCGAGGCGCTGGGCGCCATCGACGTCGAGCGCGGCGCCAAGGTCTCCGGCTCGCGCTTCTACTACCTCACCGGCGTCGGCGCCCTCCTGGAGCTGGCGCTCGTCAACGCGGCGATCGCGCAGGCTACGGAGGCCGGCTTCATCCCGATGCTGACCCCGGCGCTGGTCCGCCCGCGCGCCATGGAGGGCACCGGCTTCCTCGGCCAGGCCGCGGAGAACGTGTACCACCTGGAGAAGGACGACTTCTATCTGGTCGGCACCTCCGAGGTCCCCCTCGCCGCGTACCACATGGACGAGATCCTCGACGCGGACAAGCTGCCGCTGCGCTACGCGGGCTTCTCCCCGTGCTTCCGCCGCGAGGCCGGCACGTACGGCAAGGACACGCGTGGCATCTTCCGCGTGCACCAGTTCGACAAGGTCGAGATGTTCTCGTACGTCCTCCCCGAGGACGCGGAGAACGAGCACCAGCGGCTCCTGGACTGGGAGAAGCAGTGGCTCACCGCCCTCGAACTGCCCTTCCAGGTCATCGACGTGGCCTCGGGCGACCTCGGCTCGTCGGCGTCCCGCAAGTTCGACTGCGAGGCGTGGATCCCGACCCAGGGCAAGTACCGCGAGCTGACCTCGGCCTCCAACTGCGACAGCTTCCAGGCCCGGCGGCTCTCCGTACGCCTGCGCGACGGCAAGAAGGTGCAGCCGCTGGCCACGCTCAACGGCACGCTGTGCGCCGTACCGCGCACGATCGTGGCGATCCTGGAGAACCACCAGCTGCCCGACGGTTCCGTGCGTGTGCCCGACGTACTGCGTCCGTACCTGGGCGGCCGTGAGTTCCTGACGCCGGTCGCCAAGTGACCACTGCGGCTCCCTCTGGGGGGTTCCCGTACCGACTGATCGCGACCGACCTCGACGGAACGCTCCTGCGCTCCGACGAGTCGATCTCGTCGCGCACGCGTGACGCACTCGCCGCGGCCACCGCGGCGGGTGCGGCGCACATCGTCGTGACCGGCCGCGCGGTCCCCTGGACCCGGCACATCCTCGACGACCTCGGCTACGAGGGCCTCGCGGTCTGCGGCCAGGGCGCCCAGGTCTACGACGCCGGCGAGCACCGCCTGCTGACCTCGGTCACCCTGGACCGCCAACTCGCCGGGGTGGCACTCGCCAAGATCGAGGCGGAGGTCGGCCCGCTGTTCCTGGCGGCGAGCCGGGACGGCCTGGACGGTGAGGTGCTGGTCGGCGACGGGTACGCGGTCACGGGCACGCTGCCGTCGACGCCCCTCTCGGACGTGTCCGAGCTGTGGGCTGCGCCGCTGAACAAGATCTACATCCAGCACCCGACCCTCACGGACGACCAGCTCGCCGAGGCGGCGCAGCTGGCCGCGGGCGGTTTCGTCTCGGTCGCGATGGCGGGTGAGGGCATCGTCGAACTGCTCCCGCTGGGCCTGACCAAGGCGACCGGTCTGTCCCTGGCCGCCCGCCGCCTGGGCCTGAAGGCCGCCGACACGATTGCCTTCGGCGATATGCCCAACGACATCGCGATGTTCGCGTGGGCGGCGCACGGCGTGGCGATGGCCAACGCGCATGAGGAGCTCAAGGCTGTTGCGGACGAGGTGACGTCTTCGAATGAGGAGGACGGGATCGCGATGGTGCTGGAGCGGTTGCTCGCGTAGGTGTGGGCAACCGCCCCAGCTCGGATGCCCCCGGCAGCGGGGGCGAAAGGGAGGGCGGCCCACGCGATAATGAGTCGCGTGCTCGAAGCGGCCGCCCCGGGCAGCTCCCCGTGGTGGGCGACTCGACGGAGGGTAACTACTCCGGAGACCGCCGCGGGCTGCCCTGAAGGGAGTTGGACGTCCTGTCGTGCATCGACATCGTCCAGCTCCTCTCCCAGTCAGTGGCGCCGGCTGATCCGGCGTCGACACAACAACTGTGCCTGTACGCCGAGTTGGGCGCCACCGAATAAAAGGGCAGCCGCGTGACGGCTACCGCCGCCGCCACTTACGCCGCCGCGCCTTGCTGAAGAACCACCCCGCGGGCGGCTCGTCAGAGCGCCACGGCTGCGGCTCGGGCGACTCCGCGCGCCAGCGCGCCGCGAGCATCCGGGCCCGGGCGGACGGCTCGGCCGTCTCGGCGGAGCGTATGAAGTCGTCGTCCAGGACCAGCTTGTCCCAGCCGTCCCCGGACTCGGCCTGACCGCCGCCGTACGTCGCCTCTCCGGCCATCCCCGTTCCTCCCAGCCGTCCGTGCCGTCCGTCCCGTTTGCCCAGTGTGCCCGGGCAGAGATGAAGCCCCCGTCAAGATCAGGACCTGTCATTCCTCGCCGGCGAGCTTCAGCGAGCGCAGCTTCTGTCCGGCGAACCAGGTGGCTCCCGCGGTGACCGCGACGAGGAACACCGTGGCCGTGGTCAGTCCGACGTCCGAGGTGACCAGCTCTCCGCCGGCGACCTTGTGGGCGACGGCGAGGGACCACTGCTGGACGCTCAGCGTGCGGGCGCCGGCGACCAGGGAGCCGAACAGGGCTTCCCAGACGAGGGCGTAGACGAGTCCGAAGACCACCGCGTGCCGGGAGACCGTGCCGAGCAGCAGGAAGAGTGCCGCGTAGGCGATGGAGGCGACCAGTGCGGCCACCGTGTAGGCGACGGCGATCTGCTGGCCGTTGCCGTTGAGGATGAAGCCGGCGATCAGCATGGGGACCGCCGAGAACACCATGGTGACGGCGATCGCCACGATCAGCTTGGTGAAGATGATCGTGGGCCGCTTCAGCGGCTTGGACAGCAGGTACACCACGGAGCCGTCGTCGATCTCCGGCCCGATCGCGCCGGTGCCGGCGATGACGCCGATGATCGGCACCATCGTGGCGAGGCCGAGCCCGCCCAGGACGTCGACCGCGGTCTGGTCGTCGGCGCCGGTGAGGCCGCGTACCACCACGGAGATCGCGATCAGCAGGAAGGGCAGGGCGCCCAGGATGAGGGCCCGGCGCCGGCCGAGCAGGGCCCGGTAGGTGAGTCGGGCGACTGTGGGGTCGTACATCTCTTGGCCTCCTACGCCGCGACGAGATACGAGAAGACGGACTCGAGGGACTCGTCCGACGGCGAGACCGTGAGCAGCCGGATGCCGTGGTCCTTGGCCACCCGGGGCAGCAGGGCCGTGAACCGGCCGAAGTCGACGGCCTGGATGCGCAGCGCGCCCTCGGCCAGGTCGACCTCGATGCCGGATGTCGACGGGTCGGCGATCAGCGCGGCCGCGAGGGCACGGTCGTCGCTGGAGCGGACCAGGTAGCGGTGCGGGCGGTCGGTCATCAGGCGGCGGATCTTGCGGAAGTCACCGCTGGCCGCGTGCCGTCCGGCCACAACTACCTCGATGTGCCAGGCGAGTTGCTCGACCTCTTCGAGGATGTGGGACGAGAACAGCACCGTGCGGCCCTCGTCGCCCATCCGCCGCAGCAGGTCCATGAGTTGCATGCGCTGGCGCGGGTCCATGCCGTTGAAGGGCTCGTCGAGCAGAAGCAGCGAGGGATCGTGGACCAGGGCGGACGCCATCTTCACGCGCTGACGCATGCCCTTGGAGTACGTCGAGATCTTGCGGTCCTGCGCGTACTCCATCTCGACCGTGGCCAGGGCTTTTTGGGCGGCCTTGGCGCCGAGGCCGTGCAACTCGGCGTTGGCTACGACGAATTCGCGTCCGGTGAGGAAGTCGTACATCGCCTCGCGCTCGGGGACGATGCCGATGTGCTTGTAGATCTGTTCGTTGCGCCAGACCTGCTGGCCGTCGAGGGTGACGGTGCCGGTGGAGGGGGCGAGGAAGCCGCCCATCATGTTGATGAGGGTGGACTTTCCGGCGCCGTTGGGGCCGAGCAGTCCGGTGACTCCGGGGCCGACGTTCATGGTGATGTCGTTGACGGCGACCACGTTGCCGAACCAGCGGGAGACATGGTCGATGGAGAGCGTGGTCACAGGCCCACCTTCCGGTAGCGGCGGATCAGGAGGCCGTAGGTCGCGGCGATGAGGCCCAGGACGGCGAGGATGTAGACGACGCCTTCCGCGTGGCTGGGGCCGACGCCTCCGGGGAACGCCGAACTCGCGCCCAGGAAGGCCGACTGCAGGCCGTCGATGAGCGTGACGGGCGAGAAGAGGCCGATCCAGGGGATGGCGCTCGTCGCGTCCTGCGCGTCGGCGATCGCCTGGAGGGTGGAGACCGCGCCGGAGGAGATGGTCAGTACGGCGATGATGGCGGCGATGCCGAAGCCTCGGCGCGGGGTGACCGCCGCGATGACCAGGCCGATGCCGGCGAAAAGCAGCGAGAGGAGCGTCACGGAGACGAGTCCCTGGGCGAAGCCCTTGGTCTGGTCGGCGAAGTCCAGCTTGGCCAACAGGGCGCCTACGTAGAGCACGATCAGCGGGGCCCCGGTCAGGATGAGCATCGCCGAGGCCAGGGCCGCGAACTTGGCCCGCACATAGTCGGCGGTCTCGATCGGCCGTGAGAAGTACAGCGGTACGGTCTTGAAGCGCAGGTCGCGCGAGACCGACTGGGGTGCCTGCGAGGCGACGTACAGGCCGATGACGGCCTGCATGATGATCGCGTACCGCGTGTAGTCGACGGGCAGGTCCTTGGCCTTCGTGGCGACCGCGACGGCCACCATGATGGCCGCGGGCACGCACATGACCACGAACAGCAGCATCGGCAGGACCTTGGACTTCACCGAACGGCCGAGGCCGTAGGAGCCGCGCAGGGACATCGAGTAGAGGGAGCGGCGGGCGTAGGCGCGGCCCAGGCGGGGGCCGTTGTAGTTGCGGTAGCCGATGTTGTGGATACGGGTCTGGTCGCCCGGCTGGGGGACCAGGGGCTGGTCAATTGCCATGGCCTACGGCCTCCTTCCGCTCTGCGTCGCTGCCGGTGCTGGTGTCGGTGTCGGTGTCGGTGAAGACCTCGGAGATGTGGTGCCTGCGCTGCTCCATGCGCACCAGGCCCAGGCCGAGGTCCGCGATCACGTCCCGGATCACGTCGTACGTCTCCTCGCCCGTGGCCGTCAGAAGGAGGACATGGCCCGCGCCCGGGAGGCCGCTGCTGTCGTGGGTGTCCACCCCGCGCGCGTGGAGCGCGTCGCGCACCGCGCGGGTGCCGTCCGGGTGGTCGTCGGTGTCGGTGACCTCGATGGCCAGGGTGGTCGTGATCTGGGTGAAGTCCGTGGTGGAGCTGGAGCGCAGGAGCTTGCCGCCGTCGACCACGATGACGTGGTCGCAGGTGCGCTCCAGCTCGCCCAGCAGGTGCGAGGTCACCAGCACCGAGATGCCGAAGTCCGTGTAGATGCGGCGGATGAGGCCGAGCATCTCGTCGCGGCCGACCGGGTCGAGGCCGTTGGTCGGCTCGTCCAGGAAGACCAGTTGGGGGTCGTGGACGAGGGCCTGCGCGAGCTTGACGCGCTGCTTCATGCCCGTCGAGTAGCCGCCGATGGGGCGGTAGCGCTCCTCGTACAGACCGACATGGCGCAGGGTGTCCGCGGTGCGCTCGCGGGCCGCGGTGGGCGGCAGGCCGGACATGCGCGCCATGTGGACGACGAACTCGGTGGCCGAGACGTCGGGCGGCAGACAGTCGTGCTCCGGCATGTACCCGACGCGCTCGCGGATGTCGGCACCCTTGGTGGCGACATCGAGGCCGAGCACTTCGGCTCGGCCCTCGGAGGCGGGGGACAGACCCAGCAGGATCTTGATCAAGGTCGACTTGCCGGCTCCGTTGGCACCGACGAGCCCCGTCACACCGGGGCCGACGTCCACGGAGAGCCGGTCAAGCGCGGTCACCCGCGGGAACCGCTTGCTCAGGCTTTCGGTCGCGATCACAGTCACGTCTACGAAGG